>SMEH01000068.1_pt1 | contig 45393 bp, 38 predicted proteins | sample 2456361 | NCBI WGS metagenome assembly SMEH01 (sample SAMN10132587, study PRJNA489261) | soil metagenome | isolation source: day1 control-loamy sand soil ammended | place: USA | reverse complement strand
CGAGGTGCTGCGTTCCTACGGGCCGTTCGCCGCGGCGGCTTTCGGCCAGGGTGGGCGTCTGCTCGGCGCGTTGACCGTGTACCGCGACAAAGGCGCCGAGCCGTTCTCGCCGGAGACCGTGGAGATGCTCACGGCGTTCGCGGGCCAGGCCGGGGTGGTGCTGGCGCTAGCGGAGGGCGCCAACGCGCGGCATCGCATCACGTTGTACGAGGAACGCGAGCGCATAGCGCGGGAACTGCACGACGTCATCGTGCAGCGCCTGTACGCGGCGGGGATGCAGCTCGACCGGGTGCGCAGGCGAATGCGGTGGCGGTTCGCGAAGGCCGACAGCGAGCGGCTGGGTGAGGCCATCGATCAGCTCGACGCGACCATCCAGGAGATCCGTGGCACGGTGCGGGAGTTGCGGTCCACGGAGGTGGAACCGCGGCAGCTTTCCGCCACCCGGACCGATCTTGCGGAGTCGGCGCGTGGTGAGGTTCGGACCGCGGGCGAGTTGTTGGGGTATCCGCCGACGTTGGAGTTGTCGGGTGAGCTCGCGGACATCCCCGCCGAACGCGCGGATCACATCCGTGCGGCACTCAGGGAAGCATTGTCCAATGTGGTGCGTCATTCGGGTGCCAGTGAAGTCCGGGTGACGTTGCGCCGGGACGACGGTGGTCTGCGGTTGCGGGTTCGGGACAACGGTTGCGGTGTCCCGCGTGACGTGGAGAAGCGGGGGCTCCGACACCTGGCCGAACGTGCGAAGGGAGCGGGTGGGACGTTCACCATCAATTCCTCGCCCAGTATGGGCACGATGGTGGCGTTCGACCTCCCGCTCGACGAAGAGTAGCTTAAGGACTGTCTACTTAGGTCATTCATGTTGTTCGAGGTGGCGGGCCACCCACGCCGCCGCCTGGGTGCGGCGTCGCATGCCGAGCTTGCTGAGCAGTGACGTGACGTAGTTTTTCACCGTCTTCTCCGCGAGGAAGAGCCGTTCGGCGATCTCGCGGTTCGACAATCCCTGGCCGATGAGCTCCAGCACACTGCGTTCGCGTTCGCTGAGCTTGTCCAACGGGTCGGGCCGTTCCGGGCTGCGGACCTTCTCCAGCAGGCGGGCGGTGGTGAGCGGGTCGAGGAGCGAGCGGCCCGCGGCGACCTCGCGCACGGCGTGCACGACGTCCTGTCCGCGCACCTGTTTGAGCAGGTAACCGGAGGCGCCGGCCATGATGGCGCCGACCATGGCCTCCTCGTCGTCGAACGCGGTGAGCACCAGGCAGCGGGGCGCGGCGGGTTGGGAGCGCAGTTCACGGCACAGCTCGATGCCGTCGGTCTCGTTCTCCCCGAGCCGCACGTCCACCACGGCCACGTCGGGCTCGACGTGCATGGCGACGGCCAACGCCTCGTCGGCGCTGCTCGCCTCCGCGACGACCTCGATGTCGGGTTCGTCGCTCAACAACTCCCGCAGGCCGCGACGGACGACCTCGTGGTCGTCGACGAGAAGTACCTCGATGGCCATGCCTACGAGCTTACTCGGGTCCGAGCTGCTCTAAGGGCGTCGGCCGGCGCGCCGGCCTCGACGGACGATGACCGGTTCCGCCCCCCGCTGGCGGTCTCCTGCGTGTTGCTGGCGCTGTTCGCGGTCGCCGTGGTGGGAGCGTGGACGGTTCGCCGCGGGTGGCGCGGCCACCGGTGTGGTGCTCGACGCCCACGCGAAACTACGGGAACAGGCCGAGCAGGGCTGATCTCCCTGTGCTGTCGCGGAACAAAAAGGTCGTGAGTGACCAGACACAGTGGACGCATCCAGCCACTCACGACCGATCGTGGAATCAGAATCGCCTCAGAGATCGCCGAAGATCTCGTCCAAGGCTTCCTTGTTCTCCTCCGACCATTCCTCGACGGCCTGGAGTTCGTTGCCGGTACCCGCCTGTTGGATGGCGTCCTCCAGCGAAGCGAGCATCTCGTCGGACATGGTGAACGACTTCAGCATCTCGGCCAGCTCGGGGAAGTCCTCGCTGAAGCCCTTCCGACCCACGTTGTGGATCTCTTCACCCTCGCCCATGAGGCCTTCGGGGTCCTCCAGGTCCTTCAGGTCGTACCGGGAGTAGGCCCAGTGCGGGTGCCACAGCGTGACCACGATCGGCTCCTCGGCCTTGATCGCGGAGTCCAGCTCGGTGAGCATCGCGGTGGTCGAGGAGGTCTGCAGGCTCAGCTTGCCGTCGAGCCCGTAGCCCGGGATGACCTCGTCCTGGGTGATCCTGGTGAGGCCGGCCCCCGGCTCGATACCGGTGATGGTGCCGTCGAACATGTCGGCGTGCTCGGCCAGGTCCGCGATCGAGTCGACCTCGTCGACGTAGGCGGGCACCGCGATGTTGAGCGTGGCGCCGGTGTACCAGGTGCCGAGATCCTCGACCTTGTCCTTGTGCTGCTCCCAGTAGTCCTCGTGGGTGATGGGCAGCCAGGCGTCCTGGAACAGGTCGATGTCACCCTGCGAAAGCGCCTGGAACGTCGGTCCGGCGTCCAGCTGCTTCAGCTCCACCGAGTAACCGCGCTGCTCCAGCTGCACCTTGAACAGGTTCGCCAGGGCGATGTTCTCGTCCCAGGAGATGTAGCCGATGGTGAGGTCCTTGTCCCCGCCGTCGTCGCCGCCACCCGAGTCTCCGCCGCATGCCGTCAGCGCCATCGCGGCCGTCATCAGACCTGCGATGAATGACAGCCCTCGGAACCTCTTTCGCTTCATTACCTTCTCCTTTCCCGCTCGAAAGCCGTGGATCGCTCAGGCCTTTCCGGCGAGCCTGCGGGCACGGCTCACCGCGGACCTGTCGGACAACGACGCGGTCAGGCGGTCGAGATAGATCGCCAGGATCACGACGCTGAGGCCGTACTCGAAACCGACGCCGAGCTGCAGTCGAGTGGTGGCTTCGAACACCTGGGCCCCCAGCCCGGGCGCGCCGACCATTCCGGCGATGACCACCATGGACAAAGACAGCATGATGATCTGGTTGACCCCGGCCATGATCGAGGGCATGGCCAGTGGGAGCTGGATCTCGCGGAGGATCTTCATCGGCGGGGATCCGAAGGCCTCGCCCGCTTCCACCATCTCCCGGTCCACCTGGCGGATTCCCAGTTCGGTCAGCCTCACGCCGGGCGCCAGCGCGAACATGACGGTGGCGACCACACCGGGTCCCACACCGATGCCGAAGAAGATCACCGCTGGGATCAGGTAGACGAACTGGGGCACCGTCTGCAGGAAGTCCATGATCGGCTTGATGATCCGACTCGCGGTGTCGCTACGTGCGGCGAGAACCCCCAGTGGGACGGCGAGGATGACGGAGATGACCGCCGCGAGCAGGACCAACGCCAACGTCTGCATCGCGCTGTCGAACGCACCGAGGGCGTCGATGAGCGCGAACCCGAGCAACGTGGTGAGCGCGAACTTCCAGCCGCGCAGCCACAGTGCCAGCAGGGCGAACACGAGGAACATCACCCAGGACGGCGGCCACTGCAACACGTCCGCCAGGCCGCTCACGATGGAGTCGGTGCCCTCGGAGATCGCGTCGAAGACCGCGCCCAGCTTGTCCTTGAGCCAGTCGACGCCGTCGGAGAACCACTCGCCGACCGGGATGCGCGGCATGTGCCAGTCGTTCAACGCAGCCAGGAATCCGTCACGCATCGCTGGCCACCCCCGGTTTCACGTCGGTCGAAGAGGTGACCTCGCCGAGCGCGGCGAGCAGCGTGGCCCTGGGGATCACGCCGAGTAGACGCTGGTCCGAGTCGACGACCGCCAGCGGGACGGGGCTTTCGGCGGAGGGGGTGAACAGTTCGCTCACCGGGGTTTCCGGTGCGACGAAGGAGAATTCGTCGCTGACGATCTCCTGCACGGTGTTCACGCCCCGCTTCGCCGCCTCCGCGGCGGCCGAGTCGGTGACGACGCCGGCGAGCCGGCCGTCGCGTGCCACCACGAACAGGGCCGAGTGTTGATGCTCCCGCATGGTGCGCAACGCCGCACGCGGTCCGGAACCGACGCCGATCGTGGTCACGGGCCTGTCCATGACCGACTTCGCGGTGAGCACCCGGGTCCGGTCCACGTCCTGCACGAACTGGGCCACGTACTCGTCTGCCGGGTTGGTCAGGATCTCCTCGGCCGTGCCGATCTGTGCGATCCGGCCGTGGCGCATCACCGCGATCCGATCGCCGAGGCGCATCGCCTCGTTGAGGTCGTGGGTGATGAAGATGATCGTCTTGCCCAGTTGTGACTGCAGGGACAGCAGTTGGTCCTGCATCTCCCTGCGGATCAGCGGGTCCAGCGCGCTGAACGCCTCGTCCATCAGCAGGATGTCGGTGTCCGCGGCCAAGGCGCGCGCGAGCCCCACACGCTGCCGCATTCCGCCGGAGAGCTGTTCGGGAAGATGGTCCTCCCAGCCGGCCAGTCCGACCAGTTCCAGTGCTTCCCGCGCCTTGTTGAGGCGTTCGGCCTTCTCGACGCCTTTGACACGTAGACCGTAGGCGGCGTTGTCCAGCACGGTGCGATGCGGGAAGAGAGCGAAGTGTTGGAACACCATGCTCATCGTGCGCTGGCGCATGTCCCGGATCTGTTTCGGCGACATCGTGGTGATGTCCTCGCCGTTCACGTACACCTGGCCGGAGGTTGCCGGGAGAATGCCGTTCAACATACGGATCAGCGTGGATTTCCCGGAACCGGAGAGTCCCATCACCACGAAGATCTCGCCTTCACCGACTTCGAATGAGGCGTCGATGACGGCGGCGGTCACCCCAGGTATGTCCAAATCAGACGGATCGGCGCCGTTTTTGAGCATATTGACCGCATCACGTGCGCGCCGGCCGAATACTTTGTACAAATTCTCAGTGCGGACAACGGGCAAATCTTCGGATCCTTCCCGGCGATCACGTTTAACTACGAAGAGCAACCGGCCCTATACCCATTAGAGCTACGGGGGCTGCAACGCCGGGTCGTAAAGTAGCGCCAAGTGACGGGAAAGCCAAGCTGGTGAAGTTGCCCGCGAAACCGGAAGGTGTCATCGAGGTAACGATAAGGGAACTTTTCCCGGGAATTGTGGGATGGATAAGAATTATCCATTAAGGTGGACAAATTCGCTAAAGTTCTGCGCGTCAGTATTCCCTTTCCTTGACGGTCGCGTCCGGACGGAAGGGTCTTCTTGTTGTATGACCGTCCGGAATAGACGGTCCTTTTCCGGTAATTGTCGCTGGCTGTGGCGCCATGACTCGGGTGCGCGTCGGGTGGCGTGATGGCGTGTTCAGCGGGGTGGTGGGCCGGAACCTCAACCCGGCGGTGCTTCTTCTCGTGAATTTTCGTGATGCGAGTCACGTTGTTGTGAAAATGTGAGACTGATTGCGTACATCGCTACGGGGCGGGCCGGCCCCCTTGCGGAGGGGTGATGATCCGTCCGGGGGTGAACGTCCACATCGTGATCGAAAACTCTCATTCAGTGAGAGGTCGATGAGGGGTGGGGAAACGGCGTGGCCGCCACGTCCTCCCGGTGGCTTCCGTGAGCTCGGCCGACCGTCGGTGACAGCGGTTTTCACGCGCTTTCGTCGTCACGCACCCGGATGCAGGGTGTAACCCGCAGGGATTACTTGAAGCGCTGGTCAGGCGCACCCTTGGTTTACTCGGACTGGACCGAAAGGGGTGGCATGACCGAGTGGCGTCAACAGGCTGCCAGCGCGGTCGAGGCCGAGCTCGAGCACGCGCGGCAGCCCGAGGAGTGGAGCTTGCTGGGCCCGCTGCGGCGGACCGATGACGGCGACTACGTCGTCGACCTGCGGGGACGGCGGATCCGCCCGCTGAACGATGTCCGGGTGGCCGGCGCCGACGGTCCGAGACAGAGCGCGGCCGTGCCGGTGAGCACGGTGTTCCAACGTGGACTGTTGTGGTTGCGTGACGTGGGTCCACTGCCGCCCGAATGCGACCAGGTGTGGGCACGCGAGATCACCCACGGTGAGGTACTCGAGCGCTTGGCGCGAGGGCTACGCGAACTCGGTGACGCGCCCCTGGCCGAGAGGTTCGCGCAAGGGAAGCTCGATCCGGCGGGCGAGGACGCCTACTCGACGTGTTTCGTACCGGGCGTGCACCTGGTGTGGGGCCCACCCGGTAGCGGGAAGACGCATGTCGCGGCCCGCGCGGCGGCAGAACTGGCCCGACAGGGCAAACGCGTCCTGTTCATCACCGCCGACGCCACTTCGGCCGATGCCTCCTTGACCGCTGTGGACGATCCCGAACGCATCGAACTGCAGCAGGATCTCGCTGAACTATCCGAAGTGGAAGCACAGCTGGACCGGTTGGACGCTGAGTTGCGCGACTACGACCACGAGGAGTTCCTCGCGGCCGAACGCCGGATCGAGAACGGACAACGGGCCACCGTGCTCGAAGCCGAGTTCAGCAAGGTGCGGGAACGGCACTGGGAACTGGCGCGTGATCTGTCCATCGCCCGGGAGAGACGGCGTCTCGCCGGGCGGAAGCACGACCGGGTGGCCAGCGAACACGCACGTCGAACCGAGGTCCGCGTCCTCACCCAACGATTGACGAAGGTGGAGGACCGGCTCACCGAGATCCGGGACCGCATGAGCGGTCACGGCCTGCTCTACCGGGGACGCAAGAGTGATCGACGCGAACTGAGGGCCGTCGAGGAGGAACGGCGTCTGCTCGTATCCCGCATCGAGGACTGTCGACAGCGGGTCCACATGGTCTCCGACGACGTGCGGAAACTGAGAGCCGAACTCGACGAGGCGCGCCGACGCGCCGACGAGCTGGAGCGGGCGGAGTCGGACGTCCGGACCCAACTGGAGCTGCTGCGTGACGAACTCGTCCGACTGCACGCGTCCGGGATCGCGGACGAGGCCGATCACCGGTACTACGCCGACTGCGTGCACCGGAACCTGCCGCAGTTGCACGCCGAACGCGAGGCGTTACGCCAACGCAGCAAGCACAGGGCCGCGTTGCGGGGACGGTTCGAGGAACGACTGTGGTGGATCGGTGAACACGGTCACGAGCTGCGCTGCGAGGACGAAGCGTGGTGGTGGAAGACCGAACCGGTGGTCGTCAGCACCATGGACACCCTCGGGCCCACCGGGCGCGGATTCGACACGGTGCTGATCGACGACGCCGGTTCCGCACGCCTGTGCGATGTGTTGTTCGCCGTCGCACAGGCCCGCGAGACCGCCGTGGTCTTCGGGGACCTCGCCCAGCCGTGGCCACAGGTGCGGCCAAAGCGGCTGGAACAGCTGCCCGAGGTCCAGAAGTGGATCCTGGCGACGCCCTTCAGCCACTGTGGAATCCTCACGCCGTCCGACGCGTACGCCCACCCGGGGTGCGCGGTGTTGCCCCACCAGTACCGGGTGGGACCCGCCGTCCAGGCCATCGCCGACAACATCGGCTATCTGGCGTTGGTGGCGGCCGAAGGTCGACACACCGACGTGATCCTGCTCGACACGGCGGGGGAGCCGGTGGAGCGTGCCGCGTTGGCACGGTTGCTCGCCGAGGTCGCCGAGGACGGTGGTGCGGTACTCGTGCCCACCGACGGGCAGGTCGACGAGTGGCGGTCGGTACTGCAGGACACGCTCACCGTGGACGTCGGTACCGTCGACACGGTCATCGACCACGAGTTCGGCACGGTGGTTCTCGACCTCACCACGGACGATTGGTGCGACCGAGTGCGTTCGTTCCTCTCCGGGATCGCCCGTGCCCGCGACCGGCTGTACCTGCTGGCGGACCTGGAGGCGGTCGCGTCGGCGCCGACGGGGACACCGCTCGGCGCGGTGAACGCCCTCCGCCGCCAGGGCGGACTCCAGATCCAGCGGATCGGTGAAGTGCTCATACCCCGACAGCGGCAACAGTCCGCCACCGATTGGACCGTGACCGTGATCAACCGAGCGACCTCGGATGGCACGATAGCCGGGTGAGCTGTCGAGCGGACCTGCGGGCATTCCTCCGGACGTTGGATACGGAGACACTGGCCGACCTGGTGTGCGAGCAGGCCGATCGAGACCCGGACCTGCGACGACGACTCGTGGAACGGGCCGTCACGGCCGGCTTCGACATCGGGTCGAGCGACGCGGACACCTCCGTCGACGGTGCGGACACCGCCGACAGCGCGCAGACCGACACCGTCCAGCTCGACTCGGTGCTCGACACGGTGCAGCGACTGCTCGACGCGGGCAACGACGGACTCCCCGCCGGACTCGCCGACCAGCTCGATCGGGCCGTGTCGCTGTACGCGCGGGCGTGTGCGGCGCACCCACCGCCGCCGCGGGAACTCGCCGAATGGCTCACGCGACTCGCCTTCGAGTGTCCGGGCTGGCCCGAGCCGTGTCTTGCGGACTTCGCCGACGCGCTCGGTACCGAGGGGTGTGCCCACGTGCGGACGATCGTGGAGGCCGCGCTCGCCGACACCGGCGTGGACGGCGACCGGCGGACGCGCGTGGCACGCGCACTGCGGTTGGAGCTCGCCGAGATCACCGGCGACGTCGACACGGTGGTGAGCCTGTTGTCCGAACAGTTGCCCCGGCTCGACGTGAGCCTGCGGATCGTACGCGTGCTGCGGGCCGCGGGACGGCACGCGGAGGCCATCGCCCACGCCGCGAAGGCCCTGGGCAACGCCACCGGCACGGTGGGGAACCAGGGCGACGGTCGTGGTCCGGTCGTCGAGGCCCTCGAACGCGTGCGTACCCAACAGCCACCCGTCGACATCTCCGACGTCGAACGCCTCCTGCGCCAGGACCGTTGTGACGAGGCGTGGAAGGCGACCGCGCGACACGAGCCCTCCGACGTGATCCCCTTGTACCGCGAGCACGTCGAGCGTCTCATCGACTCGCGCAACACCCGGCTCTACGAATGCGCGGCGGGGCAGTTGCGCAGGTTGCGGATGTTGTACCGGCGTGCGGGCGCGTCCCAGGAGTTCACCGCGTACCTGACGGAACTGCTGGGCCGGCATCGCCGTAAGACCCGACTGCTCGACGAGATCCGCAAGGCCCGTATCGCGCTGCCCAGGACCGTCGACGGGTGATCGCGGACACCGATGTCACCGTGTCGGTGTGTCGGTCCGCTGAGTCCGACCGCCTCGCAGGTCGGTGTAGTCCAGCACGAGGGAGCCGAGGGCCATCACGATCAGCATCGTGGCCCCCAGGAGCGCGCCCACCCACGTCAGAACGTCCTCGATCATCGTCTTCCCCTCCACCCCGGTTGATCTCTTCGTGTTCCAGGGTCGTCGGAGGCACCCGTTTCGGGTATCGGCCAACCGGTTACAGCAAGCCGACCGGGATCGGCCGTTCGACTGACCTTCCGGCTGTGTGGGTGGGGGTGTGGCGTGGGTGGTGGATGCGTTCGGTGCCGAACACGTCGGCGAGCGCCGCGACGAGGGTCCGCGCCGCCCGTGCGACGACCAGCTCCTTCGGGGCGCTTCGCCCGATCAGTTCGTGGGTCAGGGCCTCGGCTGTGGCGCGGTCGCCGGTCGAGGCGAGACAGCGCGTTCCGAGCTCCACGCTCGCGCGCAGCTGACGTGGTGCGCGCATGCGGTGCCACTCGTCCACGGCGTACTGGAGGAGTTTCGCCGCCTCGGGGACCCGGCCGAGTGTGAGCAGCGTGTCCGCTAACGCCGTGCCGGCCGAGGCCGCGATCCAGGTGGCGTGAGCGCTCTTCGCCTGTGACCGCGCCCGGGCGAGTACGGCGGCTCCCTCCTCGAGGTCGGTGAGTGCTCGCGCCCGCCCCTCGGCGTAGGTGGCGAGGGCGATGCGCGGGTCCGACCCCGACGCGCGAGCGTACCGGGCCGCCGTCTCGGCGTGCCGTAACGCCTCCCGAGGGCGGCCGCCACGGGCCGCGAGCAGAGCCAGGAAGGCGTGGGCGTCGGCGTTGCCGGAGTCCGGCACGTCCGCCGAGTCGAGCAGCTCGTGACACATCTCGGCGGTGCGGTCGTCGTCACCGAGGTCGTGGTAGCCGCAGATCAGAGCGCGCACGGCGGAACAGCGATGTTGCGCGGTGGTGGCGAGTTCGGCGGCCCTGGCCGCGAGGCGTAAGCCCTCCTCGGACAGGCCGCAACGGAGGGCGGCGTCCGCACCCGACGCCGTGGCCGGGGCGTGTTGGGCCAGCCTCGGGTCCGGGTCACGGGCCACCCTGAGCTGCCACGGCAGCAGCCGCGCCCGGGGACGGTACGCCGTGAGCAGTCCGATCTGCCCGCTCAGGTCGGCCGCGAGACCGGGTTCCTCGGACATCGCCCACCGCAGCGCGGAGCACACCTCGTCCTCCATCCGGCACAGCAGGTCGAACGCCGAGGGGTCGTCGTTCGACGCCACCGCGTCGGTGATCAGATCGGCGCACCACAGCGCGTGTCGCTGCCGGATCTTGCGCTCCGAATCGGTACCGGCGAACCGGCGCGTGACGATGCGACGCACCAGGTCGGGTGTCCGATAGCGGGTGCCGGTCTCGGTGTCGACGGTCGTGAGCAGGCCCGTACGGACCAGTTCGGTGAGAGCGTCGCTTGCGTCACCATCGGTGTCCACTACGGACTCGATCGCGGAGGGGTCGACGTCGCCGTCGAACACCGTGAACGCGCCGAGCAGCTCCCGTCGTGACCCCGAGAGCCGCTCGTACGACCATTCGACGAGGTCGGACGGCCACGGTCGCGGAAGTGCGGGGTCGTTCCCGGTGGCTCGAGCGGCCAACAGTTCCACCGTCAACGGCAGGCCGTCCGCTCGGCGCAGCAGGTCCCGCGCGAGGTGGGCCTCGTCGTCGGTGGAGGGGAACTCGGGCCGTACCCGGTGGGCGCGGTCGAGGAACAGCTTCCCGGCCCGGGACAGCAAGGGGTCACGCACACCGTCCCGGGCCAGCGACCCGAGCGGGAGCACCCGCTCACCCGCGAGGCCCAGCCTGACCCGGTTGGTCGCCACCACGGTGACATCCGGACACCGGGCCCGGATCCGCCGCACGAGTGCGCGTACGGACGTGAGCAGGTGTTCACAGCCGTCGAACACCAGGATGTGCCGTCGGCCACGGAGGTATTCGGTGAGCACCATGGGTAGGTCGTCGGTGCCCTCATCGGGCCCGCGCGAGTGCAGACCCACCGCGGCGGCCACTTTCTCGTACAGCCCGAAATCGTCGCATGTGGACAAAGGAATCAAGGTCACGGGGACATCCGTGGTGGACAGTGCCGCCGACACGAGCCGGGTCTTCCCGCAGCCCGCGGGACCGGTCACGGTCACCATCCGTTCACGGTCGAGCATCGTGGACAACCGAGCCAGTTCATGTCCGCGGCCGACCAGGGGTATGCGGTCGGTGGGCCGATCCGACGGCGTGGGCTCTCGACCCGTGACGGCACGATAGGTCTGTCGCAGTTCGGTGCTCGGCCCCTCGCCGAGCTCGTCCTCCAACCGCTCGACGAGCTGGTCGTAGCACGTCACGGCGTCGGCGGTCATGCCCAAGCGGTGCAGCGCCCACATCGCGTAACCGCAGGCGCGTTCCCGCAGCGGCTCGGCCGACAACAGAGCCAACAGCCGACTCGCCGCGTCCTCCACCGCGCCGATCCTCAATTCACGCACGGCGAGGTCCTCCACGGCCCGGGCCCGAAGCTGTCGCAGTCGCACGGGCCCCCCCGCCACAGCCGCAACGCGCGGTCCAACACGGTGATCGCTTCCCGGTCGGAACACCAATGGGCCTCCTCCACCATCCGTTCGAAAAGGACGGCATCGGCGCGCTCGGCGTCCACCGTCAGCACACAGCCGCCCGCGCACCAGCTGACATCGGCCTGTGGGGCCAACAGCGTGCGCAGTCGGGTGATCCGCGTGTTGAGGGAATCGAACGGGTTACTCGGGAGTTCGTGCGGCTCCCACGCCACGTCGATGAGGGTTTCGACGTCGACACTGCGGCCCGCGTTCGCGACCAGCATCGACAACAAAGCCCGTAGCGCCTTGTCGGTAACCGGTTGGTCGGCCCCGCGTCTTACGACACGGAGTGGACCGAGAACACTGACGAAGAGGTGACCCGGGCCTTTGTACACACGGGCTATGGTCGAGCCCTACCGGGGGATTCTCCACTCGGGACTCACCGGACCGAGTGAGTGTTAGAGCTTGCGCAGCCGGACCCAGTTGATCGAATGGTCGCTGTCCTTGCGCAACACCAGCGTGGCCCGGGGGCGCGTGGGTCGGATGTTCTCCACCAGATTCGGCTCGTTGATCGTCTTCCACAGGTGGCGCGCCTCGGCCCGGGCCTCGTCGTCGGGCAGGTTCGCGTAGTGGTGGAAGTGGGACGCGGGGTCGGAGAAGGCCGTGTGCCGCAGCTTCAGGAACCGTTCGATGTACCACCGCTCGATGTCGGCGGTATGGGCGTCGACGTAGATCGAGAAGTCGAACAGGTCCGACACGGTGAGTCGCGGTCCCGGTTGCAGGACGTTGAGTCCCTCCAGGATCAGGATGTCGGGTCGGCGTACGACCTGCTCCTCACCGGGCAGGATGTCGTAGGCGAGGTGGGAGTAGACGGGGGCCCTGACCTCCTCCGCCCCGGATTTCACCTCGGTGACGAACCGCAGCAATGCTCTGCGGTCGTAACTTTCGGGGAAGCCCTTGCGGTGCATCAGCCCCCTGCGCACGAGTTCCTCGCGGGGGTAGAGGAAACCGTCCGTGGTGACCAGGTCCACCTTCGGATGATCCGGCCAGCGGGCCAGCAGGGTGCGCAGGATACGGGCGGTCGTGGATTTACCCACCGCGACGCTCCCCGCGATACCGATGATGAACGGCACCTTGGTTCCTCGGGTGTCCTCCCCGAGGAACGTGGTGGTGGCCTCGTAGAGCCGTTGCCGCGCGGCCACCTGGAGATTGATCAGGCGGGACAGCGGGAGGTACACCTCGGCGACCTCGTTGAGGTCGATCTGCTCACCCAGCCCACGCAGCCGGTTCAGCTCCTCGGCGGTCAGCGGCAACGGTGTCGAACGACGCAGTTGACGCCACTGGTCACGCTGAAGTTCGACATAAGGGCTGCGCTCGCGGACCCGCGGCATTGCTCACTCCTCGCCCGTCGGTGGGCCAGTGTGTACGGCTTGGCTCACGAGCATTCAACGTTAGGCGCTCGACGAGCTCAACGCGCTGTGACGTTCTACACCGTCATCGTGGCGCGGTTAACTCTCCGCGGGCCGGCGGTCCTGGCGATCCTTCGGGAACACTTCCTCCCACGCGGCGGCGACCTGCCGGGCGCATGTCGCCGGGGAGACCCCGCCGACACCGGTGCCGAGACCGGGCATGGCGATGGTCTTCACGATGTCCCGGAACCGGGTGCCGTGCTCGAACTGGCCGTCCCGCCACAGCAGGAACACGGCCTTCGCCGCGAGGTACGGATGCACGGTGTCGTCCGGGAGCCGCTCGCCCGGTTCGCGCATGGTCGGCGCACTGATCAACCACTCGGGCACGGCCTCGCCCGTCGGGACGACGACGGCCTCGCCGATGGGGAGCTCACCCCCGTGGTAGGCGAGGATGATGCTGCGTACCTGCTGTTCGATGCCGGGGAACGCCTGGGCGTACACGGCGTCGATCCCACCTCGCATCCAGCCGTAGCTGTTGGCCGGGCTCACCACGGCCTGTGCCGCGATGTCCAGCACGGAGCCCCGGTGGACACGCACCGGGTCACCTACGGCATCGGCGACGGTGTGCCAAGCCTGGGCCAGTGATTCGTCGAGTGCACACAACACCAGTTCCGGAACGTGAGAAGAGGTGGGGGTAGCCGAGGGATCCGAGGGGTTCGGGTTACCCGAGCCGTTCCACGTGTGCGTGCCTGATTCGGCGGTCACACCAATAGCATGGCAAAGAACGCACGGAGTGGTAACCGCCGCCCCTGAGTGATCAATGGGTGAAACTCGTCTCATCACGGCCCGGCGTAGCCTTTGACGTATGTCACGTATCGCCTACTTCGGTCCCGTCGGAACGTTCTCGGAACAGGCCGCGCGTATGTTCGCCCAGGGGGAGAACCTGGTTCCTGTCGAGACGATCCCGGCGGCCCTGAGCGCCGTGCGCGAAGGGGAGGCCGAGTCGGCGTGCGTGCCGGTGGAGAACTCGGTGGAGGGTCCGGTGACGGCCACGCTCGACGGGCTGGCCGAGGGCTCGCCGCTGGTGGCCGTCGCCGAGGTGCTGTTGCCGGTGCACTTCACGGTGCTGGTGCGACCCGACGTGGACACCATCCGCACCGTCGCCAGCCATCCGCACGCACTGGCGCAGGTGCGCCACTGGCTGGAACGCAACCTGCCGGACGCGGAGACCGTGGTGGCGTCCTCCACGGCGGCCGCCGCGGTGGGGGTGTGTGACGGGGAGTACGACGCGGCGGTCACCGCGCCCGCGGCCGCGGAAACCTATCCGCTGAAGGTATTCGCCGAGGGTGTCGCCGACGTGCCCGACGCGCGGACCCGGTTCCTGTTGCTGTCGCCGCCCGGGTCGTTGCCGGAGCCGACGGGCGCCGACCGCACCTCCATCGTGGCGGCGGCGGCGAACCGCACGGGTTCGCTCGCCGAGCTGCTCACCGAACTCGCGCTGCGTGACATCAACCTGACCCGCCTCGACGCCCGCCCGGTCAAGGGCAACTTCGGGGTCTACCGGTTCTTCCTCGACTTCGAGGGGCACATCGCCGAGGAGCGGGTCGGTGACGCGCTCGCCGCCTTGCGGAGACGCTGCGAGGTGCGGTTCCTCGGTTCGTACCCCCGCGCCGACGGCGCGCGTCCCGTCGAGCGGGACACGGCCGCCGAGGAGCGGTTCGTCTCAGCTGCGCGGTGGGTCCAGGCGGTCAGGAACGGTGAGCTGGCGTGACCTCGTGATGGCGCACCGCGAACCAGGCCACCCCCGCCACGCCGAGCAGGAGCACGCCCGACAACGCGAACGTCGCGCTCGGTGTGCCCAGTAGTCGGGTCGTGACACCGCCGAGCAGCGCGCCGACGGGCAGGGCACCCCACACCACGGTCCGCCACACTCCCAGCACCCTGCCGAGCAACTCCTCCGGCACCAGCGTGTGACGCGCCGTCGCCAAGATCACGTTCACGACCACGATGGCGGCGGCGAACAGACCGAACAGCACACCGGACACCACCGGCTGCGATACGAGTCCCATCGCCAGGAAGGTGACGCCACAGCCGACCGTCCCGGACACGAGCGTGAGTCGACCCCCGAAGCGGTCGATCAGCCGTGCGGCCACAGCCGCACCGACCAGCCCACCGATACCACCGGCGAACGCGAACGCGCCGTAGGCGGCGTTGCTCAGGTCGAGGTCCTGCAACGCGTACAGGACGAGCTGGGCCTGGGCCAGTTCGCTGACGAGACTGACCAGCCCGGCGATCACGACCAATCGCAGCAGCAGCGGGTTGTGCCGTAGCCAACGCAGCCCTTCGGCGATGTCCGTGCGCACCGTCGCGGCGACGGAAGCGGTGTCCCCGGGTGCCTCCTTCCGCCGGGGGCGGTAGTTGCCCGACATGGCGGCCAGTAAAGCCGCGCCCAGGGCGAAGGCCACCGAGTCCAGCAGGAACGGGAAGGCGGCGAACAAGGCGAACGTGAGACTGCCGACGGGGCCGCCGAGGAAGGTCTGTCCGACGATCTCGGTGGCCTGGAGCTTGCTGTTGGCGCTGGACAGGCCGCTGCGTTCGACCACCGAGGGGATCAGCACGTTGGCCGCGCTGTCGGCGACGACCTCGGCGATGCCGACGGCCAGCGCCGTGGCGTACACCAGCCAGATGTTGGCCGCGTCGAAGTAGACCAGCACGCCGGTGACACCGACGGCCACGGCCCTGGCGGTGTTGGCGAGCACCACCGCCTTGCGCCGATCGACGCGGTCGAGCATGGCGCCGGCGAGCAGCCCGAACAGCAGCCACGGTAGGAATTGCGCCGCTGAAAGCCCCGCGATGAGCAGCGGATCCCTTGTCACGGTGGCCGCCAGCAGCGGAAACGCCGTTTTCGCGATGCCGTCGCCGAGGTTGGCGAATGCGTTGGAGCCGAGCAGCCAGTTGAGTCTTCTGTCGGGCTCAGCGCTCATGGACCCTCGATGGCGCTGATGTCCGGAATGTCGCGGCTGCGCACTTCGGGCGCTCCGGCCGGCCCGGTCTTCCCCGGTCACCCGGGCCGATGGGATTCCTACCCATGTCGTCTACCCCCAGCCAAGTTCGTGCAGGCGTGCGTCGTCGATACCGAAATGGTGTGCCACCTCATGTACCACGGTGATCAACACCTCGTCGACGACCTCGTCTTCGCTGTCACAGATTTCCAGGATCGGTTCCCGGTAGATCGAGATGCGGTCGGGCAGTACGCCACCGTAGTCGTGACCGCGTTCGGTCAGGGCCACACCGTGGTAGAGCCCGAGGAGATCGGGTTCCTCCTCATTGCGGTCCTCCACGAAGATCACCACGTTGTCCATCGCGGCGGCGAACTCGGGTGGCAGCTGGTCGAGCGCGTCGGCGACGAGCTCCTCGAACCGCTGCCGCGTCATGTTCACGGGCATCGGCTTCAGTCACCACTCCCCGGCGCGCCGCTGGGTGCGGGTGCCTGACCCGACGGTCCGGCCGCGTCCTCCTGCCCGTCCCGGCCACCGCCCGAGTCGTTCTCGGAGCCGTCCCCACCGCCTTCGGCGCCGTCCTTGCCGTCCTTCGTGGAGTCGTCCTTGTCCTGACCGTCTTCGTCGCCCTTGCCGTCCTCGTCGTCCTTGTCGTCCTCGCTGTCCTTCACGCTGCCCTGCACCGGCGCCAATCCGGTGTCGTCCTCGAGGACCGCGCCGACCTTGCAGTTCACCAGCGTGGAGCCGGCCTTCCAACTCTCCTTGGAACGCGTGTCCCAGCCCAAGATCAGCCCTTCTTCGGAGAGATCCTCGACCTTCTTACCGCCCGTGTACTCCTCCACCAGTTCGGCGCACGTCGGATCGAGCCATTCGGACTGCTCCTCGCGAGAGGGGTAGGAGTCGAACTCGTCACTGAGGTCCACCACCGCCACGATCTCGTACGAATGCTGCTCGTCACACGGAACCGGATCGCCGACGCTCTTGTCGACCAGGCCGAGGCAGGTGCCGGGCTCCCACACGTTGGACTGGTCGATCTCCTTGGCCGGTTCGGTCAGCACCTGGAGGCCGCCGCCGGGACCGACCCACTGGAGGCCACAGTGCAGTGTGCGCTCACCTTGGGACCACTGCCTCTCGTCCGGACGCAGTATGCCGATGGTGAGCTTGCCCTCGGGGTCCAGCGGTTTGTCGAGATAGTCCTCGGCGAGTTCGACACAGTGCTGTTCGGTGAGTTCGTGCCAGGTCTCGTCGTCCGGCAGCGGCGCGTCCGGCCCGTATTCGGGCGGCAGGTCGGCCAGTCCCACCACCTCGAAGAAGTGCTCTTCGTCACAGGAGACCCTGTGCACATCGCTGGCTTCCGGGTCGGTCCAGTTCAGGCAGCTCCCCGGAGGTGCCCGGAACGCCTCCTCACGGGCTTTGGCGATCTGTTCGGCTTTCTCCTCCGCCTGCCGTTGCAAGACCATCTCGGGGGTCTCGGGCACCCACGAGAACGTCCAGCTCAACGCCATGGCGGCGAGGGCGCCGAAGAATGCGCCACCCATCAACACACGGGTACGCAGCGCCGAATTGATCGGCGAACGGTCGGGCTGGTCGGACATCAAGCTCCATCATGCCTGTTTCACCGTGTGCGCGTAGTCGAGTAGCTAAGGTGCATACCGCATGGCCCGCGGTCTTGGAGTGCACGATGACGGAGAACAACGAAAACGACGAGGATCGGCCCGTGCGCGGTTCGATGCGCTTCCAGGATCCTGCGACGGCGACTCCTCGGGAACCGACGCTGGCGGAGAAGCGGGCGCGGCTGAAGGCGATGGAGGAGCAGCGCCAGCGCGAGGAAGAGGCGCGGCGGGCGCAACTGGAAGCGGAGGCCAAGGCCGAGACCCGTCGCAAGGTGTTGGCCGGTGGCGGTGTGACGGTGGGCCTGGTCGGACTGGTCGCCGCGTGGTACGTCGTGGCGGCGCCCGAGGACGTCACGGCCGTGTGCACCACCGCTGACGGCACCATCGTCGACGACGACTACTGCGACGACGACTACGTGCGAAGCCACGGCGGTTACCACGGCAGCGGCGGCTGGGTGTTCCTGCCGAGTCCGGGCGGCGGATACGACCAGTACCGCTACAACTACGGTGGCAGCGGCACCGTGGGGCAGCGCGTGGCAGGCGGCACATATGTCCGTCCCTCCAACGCGGAGATCAAGACCAATTCGGGGAAGACCATCCAGCGTGGTGGCTTCGGGATCAGTGGCGGCAGCTTCGGCAAAGGTGGAGGCTCGTAGGTGCACAGGGAGACGGGGACGCCCCGCGCCGACTGGGAGAGGATCGTCGCCGAACAGGGGTTGGTGTTCGGCACCCCCGCGCGGTATGCGTCGGGGGAGCCTCGGCCGTACTGGGACGAGTCGGTGCACTACGTGCTTCAGATGGACGAGGTGCTGTCGGTGGAGGCCGACGTCGAACTGTTGCACTCGATGTGTCTTGAGGCCGTCGACCACGTGGTGACCACCGAACGGTATGCCGAGTTCGGCCTGCCCGAATGGGTGTGGCCGCACATCGCGGAGTCGTGGCGGCGTGGGGATCCGCACCTCTACGGCCGGTTCGACCTGCGTTACGACGGCAGGAGCCCCGCCAAACTGCTGGAGTACAACGCCGACACGCCCACCTCACTGCTCGAGGCGGCCATCCTGCAGTGGTATTGGAAGACCGACGTGCACCCCGACGACGACCAGTGGAACTCACTGCACGAACAGCTCGTCGACCGGTGGCGGGAGATCGGTAAGAAGCTCCCCTCGAACGAGGTCTACTTCACCTGGTCGACCGCCGACTCCACCGGTGAGGACCACCTCACGGTCACGTACCTCCAGGAGACGGCGGCGGAAGCCGGACTCGACACGGTGGCCCTGGCCATCGAGGAGATCGGCTGGGACCCGTTGCTCAAGCGCTTCGTCGACCTCGAGGAGGCGCCCATGGGTACCGTCATGAAGTTGTACCCGTGGGAGTGGATGATCGACGAGGAGTTCGGGCGTTACGCCCTCGAATCGCTGCCGCAGACGCTGTGGATCGAGCCGTTGTGGAAGATGCTGCTGTCCAACAAGGCGATCCTCGGCATCCTGTGGGAGAACTATCCCGGGCATCCCAACCTGTTGCCCGCGTTCAACGACCAACCGGGGCTGCTCACCGAATACGTGCGCAAGCCCAAGCTGGGCCGGGAAGGCGCGAACGTGCGGATCGTCGCGCCCGGTTACGAGACCGAGACCGGCGGCGTCTACGGCGCCGAGGGCTATGTCTACCAGGCGTTCGACCCGTTGCCGGAGTTCGACGGCAACCGGCCGGTGTTGGGTGCGTGGATCGTGGGGGACAACGCGGCCGGGCTCGGCATCCGGGAGTCGTCGGGGCTCGTCACCGATGACGGTGCCGCGTTTGTCCCACACCGCATCCCGGAGTCGTGATAGGACACGCCCCGGCGACTGCCGCCTACGACTCCGTTGACTTTGTTCGCTGATTCGACTGGGAGACCCTCGTGCTTGTAGCACTGTCCGACACCTTCGGTACCGACCTGGCCAGGGGCATCGGGGCGATCATGCTGTACGCGATCGTCGGTCTGGTGCTCATGCTGCTGGGGTTCTACGCCATCGACTTCACGACCCCGGGCAAGTTGTCCGAACTGGTGCGTCGCGGCATGCCGAACGCCGTGGTGATCACGGCGTCGGGGATGGTGTCGATGGCGTTCATCGTCGTGGTGGCCATCTGGGCGTCGGCGAGCGACCTCGTCGAGGGCCTGATCACCTCGCTTGTGTACGGCCTGATCGGCATCGTGGCGCAGGTGTTGGCGGTGCGACTGTTGGAGTGGGCCACCCGTATCGACGTGCGCTCGACCATCGAGAGCGAGAGGTACACGCCGGCGACCCTCATCGTGGCCGCCGCACACGTCGCCCTCGGCCTGGTGGTGGCCGTGGCGATCTCGTAGGACCGTCCGACGTCCTCGTCTAGGCCATCTCGCCCGGCTGCGGCGGGGTGGCCTTCGTCATACGTGGGTCACGCCGGAGAGTGGGAACACCGGGGAAACACGGTGATGGTCCCGGGGTTTCACTGCTCACGGTATGTATCGCCTTGGTTTCCGTTGGTCCACACGAGCTCCGTTCTCCACTACGGTGTGAACCGTGCGGTTACTGCGGACACCTGAGGACCGGTTCAGCGACCTGCCCGATTTCGACTATCCACCGCTGTACGCGGACATCGAACACCCTTTGGCCGGCATCATCAGAGTGGGCTACGTCGAGGCCGGACCACCCGACGGACCCACGGTGCTGCTGCTGCACGGTGAGCCGAGCTGGTCGTTCCTCTATCGCAAGGTCCTCCCGGTGCTGGCCGAGGCGGGGATCCGTGCGATCGCCCCCGACCTGGTGGGTTTCGGCAGGTCCGACAAGCCCGCGGACATGGCCGACCACACCTACGCGCGGCATGTCGAGTGGATGCGCGCGTTCGCGTTCGACGTTCTCGACCTGCGGGACGTCGTGCTCGTGGGGCAGGACTGGGGCGGACTGATCGGCTTGCGGCTGGTGGCGGAGAATCTCGACCGTTTCGTCGGGGTCGTCGCCGCGAACACGGGCCTGCCCACCGGGGACCAGGCCATGCCGGAGGAGTGGTGGGCCTTCCGCGACGCCACACAGAAGGCGCCCGTGTTCGACACGGCCCGATTCATCCAATCGGGGTGTCGGCGCACGTTGACCGCCGCCGAACGCGCCGCCTACGATGCGCCGTTCCCCAACGAGATGTACAAGGCGGGGCCGAGGGCATTGCCCACCTTGGTTCCGACCAGTCCCGATGACGAGGCGTCGGAGGCCAACCGGGCGGCGTGGCGGACGTTGACGACGTCGAACGTGCCGTTTCTGTGCGCGTTCTCCGACGGCGATCCGATCACCGGGGCCATGGGGCCGATCCTGCAGCGGGCCATGCCCGGCGCCGCGGGTCGTGAGCACCCCACCATCGCCAACGCGGGGCATTTCCTGCAGGAGGACGCCGGGCAGGAACTGGGGCGCGTGGTCGCAAGGTTCGTCCGCGGCCTGGACTGAGCCGAGGGCGCCCGTGGGAATGGGTGACCACGTGCATGCCCCGGGACCTGGCCCGGTCTACCCTGGCTAATCGTGATTGACCTGAGGACTCTGCGCGAGGAACCGGATGTCGTGCGCGCTTCGCAGCGCGCCCGCGGTGAGGACGTCGGTGTGGTGGACAGGTTGCTGTCCCTCGACGCCGAACGCAGGTCCGCCATCGCCAAGGCCGACAACCTCCGCGCCGAGCAGAAACAGCTCGGTAAGCGCATCGGCAAGGCGTCCGGTGAGGAACGTGAGGCCTTACTCGCGCGGGGCAAGGAGCTCGCCGCCCAGGTCAAGGAGGCCGAAGCCGAACAGAACCGCGCCAGCGAGGAGTTCGAGAAGCTCTACAACGTGGTGCCGAACATCGTGCACCCGGACGTTCCCGAGGGCGGTGAGGACGACTACGTCGTGCTCAAGCACGTGGGTACGCCCCGGGAGTTCGACTTCACGCCCAAGGACCACTTGGAGCTGGGTGAGGCTCTGGGCGCCATCGACACCGAACGCGGCGCCAAGGTTTCGGGTGCCCGGTTCTACTTCCTCACCGGGGTCGGGGCGCAGTTGCAGCTGGCGCTGTTGAACATGGCGGCGGCCCAGGCGGTGGAGAAGGGCTTCCAGCTCATGATCCCGCCGGTGTTGGTGCGGCCGGAGATCATGGCGGGGACGGGTTTCCTCGGCGCGCATTCGTCGGAGGTGTACCGCCTGGCCGACGACGACCTGTACCTGGTCGGGACCTCCGAGGTGTCGTTGGCGGGGTATCACGCCGACGAGATCCTCGACCTGTCGAACGGCCCGTTGCGGTACGCGGGTTGGTCGTCGTGCTTCCGTCGAGAAGCCGGTTCGTACGGCAAGGACACGCGCGGCATCATCCGCGTCCACCAGTTCGACAAGGTGGAGATGTTCATCTTCTGCAGGCCGTCCGAGGCCGAGGCCGAGCACGAGAAGCTGTTGGCGTGGGAGGAGGAGATGCTCGCCAAGATCGAGGTGCCCTACCGGGTGATCGATACGGCGGCGGGCGATCTCGGCACCAGCGCGGCGCGTAAGTACGACTGTGAGGCCTGGATCCCCACGCAGCAGGCGTACCGCGAGCTGACCTCGACGTCGAACTGCACGACCTACCAGGCGCGCAAGCTGTCGGTGCGCTACCGGGACGAGGACGGGCGCCCGCAGCATGCCGCGACCCTCAACGGCACTCTCGCCACCACCCGGTGGATCGTGGCCATCCTGGAGAACCACCAGCAGCCCGACGGTTCGGTGCGGGTTCCGGAGGCGATGCAGCCGTTCCTCGGTGGGAGGACCGTGCTGACACCGATCGACTGAGCTTTCTTCGCACACCACCACCGCGGCCGGGCAGTCCGGACACCCACCGGACTGCCCGGCGTTTTCGTGACTGTATGTGAGTGATTGGTGACGGAAGGCGTTGCGTGTGGGTGTGAGACGCGCGCCGTTGTGACGAACGTCCTTTCCCGCAGGCCGAAGCGCTCCCGAAGGTTTAACTAGCAACACCTGGTTGGTGAGCTCCAACTCGCGAAACGCGGTCTGAATTCGGGTTGGTTCCGTGGGTGAGCAAGTAGCTTTCACCTGGGAGGGTGTGTCGCCAGTCGAACGGGTGCGGATGTGGTGTTGACAGCGGTCACGGTCGGTTTATGGCTTGTGCTCGCCGTCGTCGTGTTCACCTGTTGGTCACGGATCAACAGGGAGCGGTCTTGGAGATACACGGCGCTGGGGCTTGCACTTCTGTTGTCGCTGTCCCACCAACTGCTGTATCCCCCGGTGACGGGTGACGTCTACGTCACGCTTCGTTACGCCCGCAATCTCGTCGAGGGGTACGGGCCGGTCTACAACCCGGGCGAGTACGTCGAGGGGTACGTGAACTTCCTGTGGTTGTCCCTCGTCACGGTGCCCGGCATGGTGTTCGACGACCCGGACGTCAGCGTGGCCGCCGCTGTGGTGCTGGGGGTGGCGTGTGTTCTCGGCTGTGTGCTGCTCGCGTACCGGTTGACCAACCGGATCGTGCGGTTGGCCCGGCCCGAGGGGGCCGACCTTCCGGGGCTCGGCGTGGTGGCGGCGATTCTGACCGCCGGGGTGAGCTCCCTGGCCGCCTACGGTGTGTCGGGCGTGGAAACGCCGTTGTTCGTCCTCCTCGTGCTCACCGCGGGACTCGCGTTCACCGTGAACCGGGCGGTGGTGTCCGGGGTCGCGGTGGCCATGGCGATCATGACGCGGCCGGAGGGCGTCGTCCTCGCGCTGGTCGGACTGGTGTGGTTCGCGGTGGGGGCGGTCCGCGGCAGGAACACGGTGTCGGCCGTTTTGGCGTATCTCCTCGGCGGAGGTGTGCTCCTCGTCCCGTGGACGGTGTGGCGGCTGACGGTGTACGAACATCTGCTGCCGAACGCGCTGCTGCCACGGCTGAGTGGCCCGTGGCAGCAGCGTTTCGCCGGCGGATGGGACTACCTCGCCGAGTTCGTCCTGGCGTATCAGGGGTTCGTGGCCCTGGCCGTGGCCGCGCTGGCCTTGTTGTCCACGCGTCGGGGCGTGCCCGAACGTGTGGCACGTGCCCGTTCCATGGTGTGGCTGCTGTTCGGGCTCGCGGTGAGTCACGCCGCGGGTGTCGTGGCGATGGGTGGGGGATGGCTGCCCGCGTGGCGGTTGCTCGCGCCGGTTCCCGTGTTGTTGGCTGTCGCGGGTACGGCGGCGTACGGGCTGTTCGCGGCGACCAGTCCCGTGAAGGATCCGCCGGAACCATTGGGATTGGCCCGGCGGGAACCGCTCGTGCGCAGGCGCACGGTGCCGGTGGTCGCGTTGGCGTTGTGCGGGTTGTCCCTGGGGGTGACGTTGGGGCACCCGCGCGCGTCGTCGGCCATGCATGAACTGCGCGAGTCCGCCGATCAGCTCGCCGAGATCGGCGGTTGGCTCGACGAGACCCTGCCTGCGGGCACGGTGATCAGCTCCCACAACATGGGTACGTTGGCCTACGCCGCGGGTCCGTCGCTGGTGGTGGTGGACGTGTTCGGGCGCACGGACGAGCACATCGGCCGCGAAGGCGAGCCGTTGCGGATGGGCTCGAGCGGCGTCTACGTGACGCGCGATTTCGACTACGTCGTCAACGAGCGCTCGCCGGTGGTCGCGGTGGAGGGCCCGGGCTACACCACCGGACAGCGATGCGAGATCAACCCCGTCTACGCCGGCCTGTACGAGGTGGCGAGTTTCCGCCGTGAGGGCACTCCGTACTGGGTGTCGGTGTATGTGCGTCGGGTGTTCGCCACGCATCTGGTCGAGTTACTCGACGCACATCCCGACTACTCCTACGTCTCGTGCGAACGGAGTGAACACGTTCCGGTCGGGTAGGTGAGCCGCGACTTAGAACCAGCGTTCGAGCACCTGTGCCACGCCGTGCTCGGCGTTGGACGCGGTGACCTCGTCGGCGGCCTCCAACACGGTCGGATGGGCGTTGGCGACGGCGACCCCGTGCCCCGCCCATTCGAGCATCGGAAGGTCGTTGGGCATGTCACCGAACGCGATGACGTCCGTGTCCGCGACGCCGAACAGCTCGGCGATCTCGGCGAGCCCCGAGGCCTTCGTGACGCCGGGAGCGCCGATCTCGATCAGGCCGCTGCCGGAGGAGAACGTGATGTCCACGCTGTCACCGAGCACGTCGTACGCCGCGGCCGCCATCTCGTCCGAGGTCATCTTCCGGTGGCTGGCCAGCAGTTTCACGGCAGGATGTCCGAGCACTTCCGCCCGGGGGACCACCGAACCCTCGCCGTCACCCCATGGGTTGTAGTACTCGGATTCGATCACGAAGTTCTGCAGGCCGGGTTCCACCGCCCTCGTGCCGATGCGTTCCGCGGCCAGTTGACAACCCGGGATGGCGTGGTCGAGGGCTTGGGCCACGTCGTGGAGCTGCATGGGATCGAGCTGGCTCTGGACGTCGACCACCCGGTCGGCGCCGATGTCGTAGAGCACGGCGCCGTTCGCGCACACCGCGTAGCCGGTCAGGCCGGTGGCTTCCGCGACAGGGGGAATCCAACGGGGTGGCCTGCCGGTCACGAGTATGACCGGGACTCCCTCGTCGCTGGCACGACGCACCACGTCGACGGTGCGCGGGGCCACCTCCCCGAGTGGGGTGAGCAGGGTGCCGTCGATGTCAGAGGCGATCAGGTTGGGCTTCTCCACGAGCCCAGTTTTCCAGATCATCCCCGTTCTGCGAGGTGTCGTGCTTCACCGATAGCGTCGACGCGTGCGTGTAGGCATTGTGATCCTCCCGGAGGACAGGTGGTGGGCCGCCGAGCCGAAGTGGCGGGCCGCCGAGGAGTACGGTTTCGATCACGCGTGGACGTACGACCACCTGGGGTGGCGTTCGCTGGTCGAAGGACCTTGGTTCAACGCGGTGCCCACGCTGGCCGCCGCGGCCATGGTCACCTCGACCATCGGACTCGGTACGTTCGTGGCGTCGCCGAATTTCCGACATCCCGTGCCGTTCGCCAGAGAGGCCATCACGCTCGACGACCTCTCCGACGGCAGGCTGATCCTGGGTGTGGGTGCCGGGGGACTCGGCTACGACGCCGAGGTGTTGGGTGCTCCGGCGCTGTCGGCCGCGCAACGCGCCGAACGGTACGTCGAGTTCGTGGAGGCCCTCGACGGACTGCTGCGTACGGACGGGTTCGACTACTCGGGTACGTACTACTCGGCGGTGGGAGCGAGGAACCTACCCGGCTGCGTGCGGCGGCCGCGATCGCCGCTGTTCCTCGCCGCCAACGGACCGAGGATGATCGAGTTCGCCGCTCGAACGGGTGATGGCTGGATCACGACGGGGGCACCTCGGGAGGGACGGACGCAGGACGAGTGGTGGCGGGGTGTGGCGGAGGTGGCGGCGCGGTTCGACGAGGCCGCCGCTGAGGCCGGGCGGGAGCGGGTGACGCGTTGCCTCAGCCTCGACGCCGCCCCGGTGTACTCGTTGTCGAGTCGGGAGACGTTCTCCGACGCCGTGGGCCGGGCCGCCGAACTCGGTTTCACCGACGTGGTGGTGCACTGGCCGCGCAGTGGGGATCCCTATCAGGGCAAGGAGACGGTGTTGGAGGACATCGCCGCGGACCTGCTCCCGTCGGTGCAGGGTCGGAACGGGGGCGGCACATCGGCCGATTAACTCGAACGGGTGGATTGTGTCGAATGAGGAACCCTGCGGTTTCGGGAGTCGTCCGTACCAGCACGGACGTCAGTGCGAGACTGCCCGGGGGAATATGCGCTCCGGCCCTCGTGCGGCGAGGCGGAATACCGTGAAGTGTGGAACGGGGCAAGCCCACTTCACAGGGGTTTCATAACCACGGCCTCGCCGCACGAGGGCCGATGCGCGTGGGTAGCCTTTCGGCCGTGAGCGCGGACACGAACACCACAGACATAACAAACGACACATACACCGGTTTCGATTTGATTGTCGTCGGTTCCGGTTTCTTCGGCCTGACGGTGGCCGAACGTGTCGCCAGCCAGCTCGACAAGCGGGTGCTGGTGTTGGAGCGACGGAACCACATCGGCGGCAACGCGTACTCGGAACCCGAGCCGGAGACCGGCATCGAGGTCCACCGTTACGGTGCGCACCTGTTCCACACGTCGAACAAGCGGGTCTGGGACTACGTCAACCAGTTCACCGAGTTCACCAACTATCAGCACCGGGTGTTCGCGAAGTACCAGGGGCAGGTCTACACGTTCCCGATGAACCTGCACCTGATCAACCAGTTCTTCGGCAAGTCCCACTCGCCCGACGAGGCCCGCGAGTTGATCGCCCAGCAGGCCAGCGAGATCGACACCAAGGACGCGAAGAACCTGGAGGAGAAGGCCATCTCCCTCATCGGACGCCCGCTGTACGAGGCGTTCGTGAAGGGGTACACGGCCAAGCAGTGGCAGACCGACCCGAAGGAACTGTCTCCTTCGATCATCACGCGGCTGCCGGTGCGTTACAACTTCAACAACCGGTACTTCAACGACACCTACGAGGGGCTGCCCGTCGACGGCTACACGGCGTGGCTGGAGCGGATGGCCGACCACCCGAACATCGAGGTGCGGTTGAACACCGACTACTTCGAGGTGCGCGACCAGATCCCGGAAGGCACGCCCACGGTGTACACCGGACCCTTGGACCGCTACTTCGGCTATTCGGAGGGGCGGCTCGGTTGGCGCACGCTCGACTTCGAGCAAGAGGTCGTGCCCACCGGTGACTACCAGGGCACCGCGGTCATGAACTACAACGACATCGACGTGCCCTACACGCGGATCCACGAGTTCCGGCACTTCCACCCCGAGCGGGACTACCCGACCGACAAGACCGTGATCGTGCGGGAGTACTCGCGGTTCGCCGAGGACGACGACGAGCCGTACTACCCGATCAACACGCCCGAGAACAGGGAGAAGCTGGAGCGCTACCGCGAGCTGGCGAAGAAGGAGGCGCGGGAGCGCAACGTCCTCTTCGGTGGGCGTCTTGGTACGTACAAGTACCTCGACATGCACATGGCCATCGGTTCGGCTCTGTCGATGTTCGACAACAAGGTGGCTCCACATCTGACCGACGGTGCGCCGCTCGACGGGTCGATCGATGCTTGAGCGACGTTCCGGTGCCGAGCGGGTGAGTGACGAGGAGCGGGTCCTCGACCACTCGCCCGCCTCCGGCGAGGTGGCTCTCCTCATCGGCGTGCAGCGCGCCCTCGCGCGGCCCGTCGTCGTCAAGGCCGCCCGTGGGCTCTCTCACTTCGGGGAGCACAGTGCGGGCTGGTTCGCGTTGGGACTGGTGGGGGCAGCGTTCGATTCGGCACGGCGCAAGGAGTGGCTCACCGCCGCGATGGGTGCCGTCGGCGCGCACGCGGCCTCGATCGCGGTGAAACGTGTCGTGCGGAGGCGGCGACCGGAGCACCCCGACATCACGATCGGTGTCGGAACTCCCAGCCGATTGAGTTTCCCTTCGTCACACGCCACGTCGACAACGGCCGCCGCTGTGCTGTACTCGGGGCTGATCGGGCGTAACCTCGTGCCTGCCCTCGTGCCGCCGATGCTGGTCTCTCGCCTCGTGCTCGGCGTGCACTACCCGACCGACGTGCTCGCCGGCGCCGCCCTCGGTGGTGCCGTCGGCGGCATCCTGCGCCGCAGGCTGACCTCACGGAAGCGGACACGACGATGAGTGAGACGACCGAGCGTGCCGACGTACAAAGCAGTGCCTCCGGGAAGGGGCTGCTGCCGACACTGCTCAGCGTGCTCAAAACGGCACGGCCCCGGCAGTGGGTGAAGAACGTCCTCGTCTTCGCGGCGCCGTTCACCGCGGCCCAGATCACCAACATCGGTGTGCTGGTCGACGCGGCGATCGCGTTCGTGGCGTTCTCGTTCGTCGCCAGCTCGGTCTACCTCATCAACGACGCGGTGGACGTCGAGGCCGACCGCGCGCATCCGACGAAACGGAACCGGCCGATCGCCGCCGGGATCGTGTCGATCCCACTCGCGTACGCCTCGGCGGTCGTGTTCTTCCTGGCCGGACTCGGTGTGAGTCTTCTGGCCGACTGGCGATTGTTGATCGTGCTGGTGGTGTATGAAGCGGTCCAGCTCGGTTACTGCTTCGGGCTGAAGCACCAGCCGGTGATCGACCTGACCATCGTCGGTTCCGGATTCCTGATGCGGTTGATCGCCGGTGGTGTCGCCACCGGCATCAGCCTGTCCCAGTGGTTCTTGCTGGTCACCGCGTTCGGTTCGCTGTTCATGGTGGCGGGCAAGCGCTTCGCCGAGGTGATGCTCTACGAGCGCACGGGGGCGAAGATCCGGTCCTCGTTGAAGAAGTACTCGGCCAGTTATCTGCGGTTCGTGTGGGCGACCTCGGCGGCGATACTGATCATGTCGTACTGCCTGTGGGCGTTCGAACAGCAGCAACGCGTGCCGGGGACGGTGTGGAGTGTCATCTCCATCGTCCCGTTCGTCATCGCCGTGCTCCGCTACGCGGTGGACGTCGACTGCGGCAACGCGGGTGAGCCCGAGGAGATCGCGCTACGCGACCGGGTGTTGCAGGTGTTGGGCGCGACCTGGGTCGTCACGCTCGCCTGCTCGTACTACCTGTGAATTCGTCCTACCTGTGGATTCGTTGCCGGGACACCTCGGCCAGCGGTGGGGCGACGTAGTCGAGGCGGAACACCCTGATCGGTTCGCGCAACTTGTCGCCTCGCAGATAGGTGGGCACCGGGACGCGCTCGGCGACCTCCAGCAACGGCGCGTACGGCCCACCGGCGGCGGGTGAGTAGGACATGCGGGTCAGCCAGCTGCTGTCCGAGCCGACGGTCAGAAGATGACTCACCGGCTGCGTCACACCGTGTGCCACGGAGGCCGGTTGCCTGCATGGCAGGAAGAACGCGTTGACCCACTCCAGTCCCACGGGTTCGGACACCGGCAGGTAGTCCGTCAACGGCACCACGCGGGGGATCCGCGGAGCACCGATCGCGATCCAACCGTCGTCGTCCCGGCGGTCGACGGCGGTGACACGCACCCGTTCGGCGTCGCCGGGCTCCAATCGTGCCTCGCGCCATGTGCCGTCGCCGAGCCGTAGTCGAAGTTCCTTGTGCACCGTCCCCTCGCGATCGGCGAACTGCACGGTCGCCGACACGGCCCCGGCGCCGGCGATGGGTACGACCAGCGGTGGTGACTCCGGGGAGCCGGCGTCCTCGGGCAGCGTGTACCACGGGGTGGTCAGCGAGCCGGCGGAGCCGCCGCTGCCCCACACCGGTGCCGTGTCCGTGCCGTAGGGGACGGGGGGTGGCACGTCGTCGGGATATCCGGCGTTGGGTTCGAATCCGTGCGCGATCACCCCAGCGGTTCCGGGAGCGGGGGTCAGGACTCCCGTGCGCCGGTCCGGTTCGACCTCCAGCCAGTCCTCGATGCCGCAGCTGTGGGAGAAACCGGCGACGGTGGCGTTGACGACGTTGTACGTACCCGATCGGGACGTCACCGCCGGATAGAGCAGTGACGACATCTCCAACAGCACGGTGCCCACGGCGACCAGTGGAGGCAGCCACGCGGGCCAGGGCGGTCGCCGCCGAGCCAGCAGTCCGACCACGGCGAGCAGGGCACCCCCGGCGAGCACGATGGTCGAGAGGGGGAGACCGCCGAGGTTCGGCTGTTCCAGCGACCACGGCACCCCGAGGTTGGCGAGGAACCACCAACGCATCGGTGCGGCGAGCGCGTACGCCGTCACCGCGGCCAGCGCGAGGATGAACAGCGACCGCTGCCAGGCACGTCGGAGCGCACCTTTGCCGATGGTGTGCACCATGGCGGCGAACAACACCGTGGCCAGTCCGCCGACGGCGCCGAAGTGGTGGGTGTACTTGGTGGGGGTGAACACCAGCGCGGCGAAGCACAACGCGGTGAGCACCAGCATGCGATGGGTGGGCCGGGCGGCGAGTCCCGGGGTCCGCCGCAGCAGCGACAGCACGGCGAGGACGACGATCGACAGCCACAGCAGTAACAGCGGCATCCGGAGATTGAGCCCACCCCGTATGGGGTCGAACAGGTCCGCGTAGCGCCTCGACTCGTCCAAGACCCCGAAGTTGGGGCCGATGGCCGAGCGCACCTCGACGGAGTGCAGCACCGCGGCCAGTGACTGGTCGGCGAACATCGGCAGCAGGGCCACCGAACCCGCGCCGAGCACCACGGGCACCACCACCGCGCCGTGGTGCCGGATCAGGCGGACGAGCCCGAAGGCCGCGGCGAGGAAGGGCGTCAGGGCGACGATGCCGCTCGGGGTGACGGCCACGGTCAGGCCCGCCGCTGTGACGGAGGCCCCCAAGGCCGCCAGGTTCCGGGTCGCCAGGGCCCGTTCGAGCAGCAGGAACACGGTGACGGTGCCGAGCATGACCCACGGTTCCGGGCGCAGGCCCACGCCGAACTGGACGTACCACAGGAGGAACGCGGCGGCCGCGGCGAACCGCGCCGACGGCGTGGGTCTTCGGGCGATCCGGGGGAGCAGCAGTCGGTCGATGAGCAGCCACAGCACGAACCCGAGCAACACCGAGGGCAGCCGGAGCCACCACGTGGCGCCGCTGACCTCGATGAACGGCCGGTAGAGCTCGTAGAACCAGCTGAACGGCGCCTCGGGGGCGTTGAACCAGCGGAAGTAGTTGCCGACGAAGTCACCGTCCCCGGCCGCTTTGAGCATGGTGGCGATGTAGCCGTCGTCCACGGTGGGTGCCCCCACCACGAGCCAGCAGGCGAGGGCGCCCCCCACGACGACGTCGAGCGCACGTGGTCGCCACCAACGGCGCGGAAGTAAGCGAGTTCGGCGTATCCCGTCGTTTCGGGCACGAAGAATCAGGACGAACATCGCGGTCAGGGCGGCCACCGTCGCCACTGCCCAAATGATCCGAAATGTTCCGGGTGAGCTTTCGTATCGGGTGTCGGGAACCACGGTCACGCGTAATTCGGAATTGTTCGGTGCCTCGGTGAACATTCCGGTGACGACGGGTGTGTCCTCGATACGCGCGACGGTGTCGCCGTCGACGGCCACGGTCGTCTCGGTTTCATCTGCGAAAACGGACCATTCGCAATTTTTTTCATCCGAAAAGGTGACGATTTGATGGTTTCCGACCGCAACGTTGATCGTGTTTTCCGCGATATCGATGGTGAGTCCGTCGTGAACGGCGTCCTTTCGGGAGACGTCACGGGGCGCGGTGGTGGACAGCAGTACGCCCTCGCCGATCCCGTGCACGTCGGCGCAGGAGAACGTTACGTCCAAACGGTGAGGTTTGTAGGGGAAGAGCGGCAGTGAGCTGTTTCGCACCTGGGTATCCGGCCAGCTGTACACCGAGGTCCGGGTCTCGACAGGGGTGAGCACGAACAGTCCGGCCAGCGCGGTGGACAGTAAGCCGCATAGAGTGATCAACCAGAAACGGACGGTCACCGTTGGAGCCTAAGGAATTGATGTCTGCACCGGCACGGCGAACGACTGTGCTCGTGGTCGGCGTGTCGGCGTTGCTCGCTGCCGCGGTCTTCGTCGTCGTCAAGGACGCCCTCATCGACGACGCCTACATCACCCTCGCTTACGCGAAGAACCTCGCCGTCCACGGGCAATGGGGGCTCGTGCCGGGGATGGAGGCGAACTCGGCGACCTCACCACTCAACGTCCTGCTGCTCGGCGCGCTGACCGCGCTGACCCGGGTGTCGGGTGACCCGCATCCGGTCGTGGCGTTGGGGGTGCTGACGGTGTTGACGACCGCCGTGCTCGGCTGGGCGTGGACCCGGCTGTGCCGGGTGTACCGCCTGCCGTGGCCGGTCGCCCTGCTCGGCGTGCTCGTCGTGCTGGCGAACCCGTTCGTGCTGTCGGCCATCGGGCTCGAGGTGCTGCTCATCCCCGCGATGTTGATGTTGCTCACGGTGTTCGCCGCGCAGGGACGTCCCGAATGGTTCGGTGTCGCTGCCGGGCTCGCCGTGCTCACGCGTCTCGACCTCGTGGTGTTCGTGCTGGTCATCGCTCTCTGCGCGGGAGGGATCCGGCGCCACATCGGTAAAGCCGCGTTGGTCGGCGTCGCGGTGTCGGCGCCGTGGTTTTTGTTCAGCTGGATCGCGCTCGGTTCGGCGGTCCCCGACACCCTCGTCATCAAGCAGAACCAGGACGACCTGTTCGGCAGCTGGTCCTACGCCACGGGGCCGGTGATGTACTACCTGGGCCAGGAACTCGCCGTGTCGATGGCGTTCGCCCCGGCCGTGGTGGGGCTCATCGCCCTGTGCGCGCTGGTGGGACTGTGGTTCGCCCGACGCTGGGACCGCTTCCCGTCCGTTTCGGCGCTCGTGGGGCTCGGCGCGGGAGCCGTCGCCTACTACCTCACCTACATGGTGTTGGGCGTGGGGCCGTACCACTGGTACTACGTCGCTCCGACGACCGCGCTGGGAATGTTCGCCGTGGCGATACTCGGCGTGTGGCTGGTCTGGGCCCGGCGGGAGGCGACGCTACGGGTGCATGCGCCCGCAGCCGCGCTCGGTGTGGTGGCCGTGTTCGTCTTCGGTGCCGTGGCCGTGGACACGGGCAGGGACATGCCGTGGCGATCGCCGGTGATCTTCGGTAACTGGGCCAATGCCCCCGATTACGCGCACGTGGGATTGGAGCTCGGCGAACGGGCCGGTGACGGCACCACCGTCCTGTCCCCCGGTGAGATCGGCGCGCTGGCCTACTACTGCGAATGCCGGATCGTGGACGTGTTCTCCGATCGGGGCCGTGTCGCCGATCTGGTGAATCAGCGCATCGCCGAGGCGGGCCCGGTGGGGTCGGCGTTGTTGCGCCTCAACTACCTGTTCTTCGACGACGTCGAACCCGCGAAAGTGGACAAACGGATCCGCTACACCCGAGGCCCCGGCAGCGGTCCTGACACGTGGCAGGTGTACTCCGACGCGCTCGGCGTCGGCCACTTCACCCTCGTCGACGAGCCGAGTGAGGACTCCCGACCGGTGGAGTGACGGGTCAGCGCCACGCGTGCGCGCGTTCCATCGCCCGGCGGACCTTCAGCGTGGCGTGGATGTCGTACGAGTACAGCCTCGAACCGTCCGCGAAGGTGAACTCGATGACGCGCCGGGGTGGCACACTCCGGCCGAGGAACGGTGTGTCGAGCCCGGCCAGTCGATGCGGCTCCATCTCCTCCAGCGTGGTGAAGACGTTCTCGTCGGTCACCGGTTCGTCGGTCAGGTACTTCGTCGGACACAACACGGCGATGCGCCGGTCGGTGACGACGACCCTGGCCATGCCCTGGCTGGCGGCCAGGTGGTCGGCGCACAGCACCGCGTCCTGTCCGTCATGGTCGGCGTGCACCCAGTGGCCGAGCGTCGGGTCGTCGACCCAGTCCTCGACGGGAAGGTCCTCGACCGGGAGCGGCCATCGGCGCGGCCGGTCACACCGCGACGGCAGTTCCCTCGTCGGGACGTAGGGCACCAGGCGACGTCCTCCGATGAACGCGCCCACGTGGGCACGGATGGGTGGGCAGGCAAGGAGCAGACGTTCGTCGCGGTCGAGCCAGAACCGGGTGAGTTCGGTTTCGACCACTTCGTCGATCTGCGCTGCCGCCCTGGGATTCTCCTCCACTACCGGTCTCCTCGGCTCAGCGCGACCATCCACTCGAACACGCTCTCATCGTCGACGCCGAGCAGCAGGTCCAGACCCGAACCGTCCACAAATGACACTCGCAGGCAGGGGCGGGTGCGCCACTGCGTTCGCCTGCGGGCCACGGCGATCTCCGTGATCGTGCTTTTCGCGAACGTGCCGTACACGGCCATCGGCTTAGCCGCCACCGGGACACCTTCGACGTGTTCGCCGTAGCGTTTGGTGCGGTCGGTGACGATGTCGACCAACTCCTTGCCCAATCCGAGTGTTCTGCGCAGGAACGAGGTCGGCGAGTCCCCCGCGTGCTGACGTCTGGTCGGCCGCGTGTCGAGCACGAGGAGGCGGGTCGAGGTGAGTGCCCACGTGCGTGACCGGGTGCCCCCTCTGGGATCGAGGTGCCGCACCCCGTTGTGCGCGTGACAGCCGGGACCGTCGCCGAACACGACCACGTCGGGGCCGCGTGAGGGCGGACCCGACTCGTCGGCGGGCCCCGTCAGCTCCAGAGGGGTGGCGGGGCCGCTTCGACCCATCGTTTCCAGTCCTTGGGTGAGCGGGATGTGCTGCGGTTCCCCCAGCGCGTCCAAGCCCTCGATGTCGTAGGCGAATTCAGGGCCGAACGCCGCCCACAACAGCTGCTCATCGGGCTCGATCACCTGGCGAGCGTGTGTGGCTGGACCGACAGGATCGGCGAAACCCATCAGAAGCTGAATCCTCGGCTGACGTCTTTTCGGCGCCGCCCCCCGAAGGAGACGGGATCTGTGTGCGTACCCCGTCCGAGCGCCCCGTACTTCGTGCCCTCCCGAGTCGTGTCGGCCCGATCGACGACGTTTCGGCACGGTCGCCGGAGTTCCGCGCGGAAGCCGGTCCGTCCGGGTCGGGTTCCGCGCGAGGGGAGTCGAGGAGGGCGGGGTCGTCCCAGGAACTCCTCGCTGCTCATCGACACCATCCCCGTCGTCGTCCGGCCGATTGCTGATCGGACGTGTGGACGGTGCGCTGGGTTCCCTCCTCCCTCGACGGTGCGAAGGAGGAGGGAGTGGGGTGAGGAGAGGGTGTACGGCGGTATGCCGTCGGTGAGGGTGTTGGCGGAAGACCCGACGATTCTCATCGCCGTCTCGCTCTGCAATCCCGCCGATCCCGGCGCCCCGATCCGCTAAGAAGCGACGGCCGGTTCGGCGGTCCCCCTCCCGACAGCCGCCGTGTCCGCCGCACCGTGGCGTGTGTCGTGGGCCCGTGCCGGGGGCGCTCGTGGGGTGGGGACGCGACGACGTGTTATGACACGAAAGGCTCCATGTTCTCCCGCTCGGCCTCCCCTGTGGCACGGGGACGAAAACGGCCGGTAGCTTACGGAGCGGGCCGTCGACGGGCCGAACGAGTTGAGCGGATATGGCAGCGGAGATCGACAGAAAGCCGGACGAACTTCAGGTGGAGGACGTGCGCGCCGACAGCGGTGGACGTACCGAGACACGTCCGTCGTCGGTCCGCCGCGATCGCGCGGCCTGGCTCGTCGGCGCGTTGGCCCTGGTCCTGGGTGGTGTGTTCGTCGTCGTCGACCTCGCCTACAACGAGGGCAAGCTCATCGCGCCCATCGACGACGCCTACATCCATCTGCAGTACGCGGCCCAACTCGGTTCGGGACACCCGTTCGAGTACAACACGGGCGATCCGGTGTCGACCGGTGCGAGCAGCCTGCTGTACGCGTTCGTGCTCGCGGCCGCTCACGCGGTCGGGTTCACCGGTACGGCGCTGCTGGCGTTCGCCGTGGCGTTCGGTGTGGTGTGTTGCGCCGTCACGGCCGGTCTGGCGTGCAGGCTCGGTACGACGCTGTTCGGCCGGGCCGCCGGGGCGTGGGCGGGCGTGCTCATCGCCGTCAGCGGACCGTTCCTGTGGGGCGCGGTCAGCGGCATGGAGGTCGGGCTCACCGCGTTGCTCGTCACCGGTGCCGTGTCGGCGTTCGTCCGGGAATGTGGCTGTGCACGGTTCCGCTGGACTCCCGTGGTGGCCGCGCTGCTCGCGCTCGTCCGACCCGAGGGCTTGCTCTTCGCCGTCATGCTGTGCGGGGCGATGGCCTGGACCGTGGTCGTTGCGCGGCGCGCGGGTACGGTCACCACCCGCCGGGCCGTGGGTCGTGTCGCCGTCGGGTTGGCGCCGCTGCTCGTCGGCGTGGCCCAGTACGCGTTCTACCTGCTGGCCACGGGCACGCCGCGGGCCAACGGCGTCCAGTCGAAGTCGCACCTGTACGACCGGCCGATCTTCCACCTCGGCGAGTTCGTGGACCGCACGGTCGCCAACGTGCGAGGCGTCGTCGACCACTTCAACGGCCTGAACAACACCGACTTCGCGTTCCCGTTCGCGTTGGTGTTCTTCCTCGTGGGCCTCGGCTACCTTTTTGCGAACCGACCCGAGTGGCGGACCCTCGTGGTGGCCGTGGCCGCGGGCTTCGCGGCCGTGGTGGCCTCGGCGTCCACGTTGAGTACCGCGCTGCTGCACGAACTGCGGTACTTCCAGCCGTTCCTGCCGTTGTTCTTCGTGTGCGCCGTGGGCGGTGGTTACGCGCTCACCCGACTGCTCCCGCGGGAGGGGCCGCGCCGGTTCGCGCTGCACGCCGTGTTCCTGGTGATGGTGCTTTTCACCGTGGTGGCCACCCCGACGTGGGCGGTGCGGCTGGGCAGGCAGGCGGCGACCATCCGGGACACGGACATCTCCGTGGGCGCGTGGATCAGCGGAAATCTGCCCGAGGACGCGATCGTCGGGGTGAAGGACGTGGGTGCCGTCGCCTACTTCGGGGAGCGACGCGTGGTGGACACCATCGGACTGACCACCAACGGGATGGCCGAGGCCAGCAACAACGGACCGGGGAGTCTGTACGAGGCGCTGCGGACGTTGCCGGAGGGGCAGCGGCCCACCCATTTCGCGATGTACGAACCGTGGCCGGGTGTCCCCATGCAGCCGTTCGTGGACGCGGGGGTGTTCGTCTCACCACCGCTGCGGGTCTTCCCCGTGCGCACGCCCCCGGATCTGAACGACCGCCGTATCGTGCCGTTCAACGACGTGCGGGTGTACGAGGCCGACTGGACTCTCGCGGCCAGCGGTGATCGCGCGCCCGTGCCGGGCCAGGTGCGGGACTATCTCAACGTCGGTTCACTGGAGAGCGAGCGCGGCCACGGCTACGAGGTGGTCTCCGCACAGCCGGGACTGCAGCCGTACACGGTGCTGCGCCGCCACGGAGACGTCATCGACAGCGGACGTGTGATCGTCGGCGGGGAGCGTTTCACCGTGCGTGGTCTCGACCCCGGCAAGCCGCTCACCGTGGCCACGCGTGTCCTGACCCCGGGGGAGAACCCCGAACACCGTGAGGTGCGTGTCCGGGTCGACGGACGTGACGCCGGGGTGTGGCGGTTGCCGGAGGCACGCGAGGAGTGGACGACGGCGCGGTTCACCGTCCCGGCCGAACTGGTCACCTCGTCCGAGGTGACCGTCGAGCTGGAACCGGTCCGACCGTTGCTGTCCCCTTATCCGGAGTACACGTCGTTCGGGTACTGGTTCGTGCAGTGACCGGCCGGTGTGGCGCGGTCGGGCGATGTCGATCCGTCAGATCGGCAGTTTGCGGAAGATCGGCCGCGGTACGTGCCGCAGCACCGACATGACGAACCGGAACGCGCCCGGCGCCCACACCAGTTCCTTGCCGGCACGGGCGGCTTTCACCGCGATGTCGGCGACCTGCTCCGCGGTCTGTTCGAGCGGCGCCTTGCCCATGCCCTCGGTCATCTTCGTGCGCACCTGGCCGGGGCGTACCACGGTCACCGTCACCCCGTGGGGCCGCAGCGCCTCGCCGAGCCCGAGGTAGAAGCCGTCGAAACCGGCCTTGGTGGAGCCGTAGACGAAGTTGGAGCGGCGCACCCGCTCACCGGCCACCGACGACAGGGCGATCACCTTGCCGTGCCCCTGTTTGCGCAGTCTGTCCGCCAACGGCACGCCCACCGACACGGCCGCGGTGTAGTTCACCGTGGCCAGCTGTACGGCCGCTCGGTGGTCCTGCCATGCCTGCTCGGCGTCGCCGAGCACCCCGAACGCCACGACGGTGACGTCGATGTCGCCGTCGGCGAAGGCCTTGTCGATCACGGCGGGGTGGGAGTCGAGGTCGGTGGCGTCGAAGTCGATGCTCGTGACCTCGGCGCCCGCCGTCGTGAGACGTTCGACCGCCTGGTCCCGTCGGGCCGAGGGGCGGGCCGCGAGCACCACCCGCAACGGCCGCGCGGACAGGTACTTCTCCGCGATCGCGAGCGCGATGTCCGAGGTTCCGCCGAGCAGCAGCAGCGATTGGGGGTTGCCCACGGCGTCGATCACAGTTCGAGCCTCCTGGCCATGTCGGAGATGAAGATGCGGTCGGGGTCCACGGACTGCCGGATCTTGCGCCACTCGTCCAACCGCGGATACATGCGGTGGAACGTCTCGGCCGACGTCCGCGAGTCCTTGGCCGTGTAGAGCCGGCCACCCGCGGCGAGCACTTCGGCGTCGAGTTCGTCGCAGAACTCGGCGAGCCCCTCCTTCACCGGGAAGTCCACACTGAGCATCCACCCCGGTGACGGCCACGACAACGGCGCGGGGTTCGCCTCACCCATCCGCTTGATGACGTTGAGGAACGAGTAGTGCCCCGAGTTCGCGATGCGGCGGCAGAGGTCCTTCAACGCGTCCTCCCGCCCGAACGGCACCGAGAACTGGTACTGGAGGAAGCCCCGGGAGCCGTACCCGCGGTTCCATTCCCGCAGCATGTCGAGCGGGTGGTAGAACTGCGTCAGGTTCTGGATCTTGCCGCGGACGCCCTTCTTCGGCACCGTGCGGTGCCACAGCTCGCCGAGCGCCGTCGCGGTCAGCCGGTTGACCATCCCGTTGGGGAAGATGTCCGGAATGGTCATCAGCACGGGCGCGTCGAACTTGAGTGGGTCGGCCTTCAGCTTGTCCGGCAGCTGGTCCACGCGGGCCAGTGAACCGCGCGAGAACGTGGCCCGGCCGAGTCTGCCGTCCCGTGAGATCAGGTCGGGGACGGCCATCGAGTAGTCGTAGTTGAGGTCGGAGCCGTTGGTGAACAGTTCCAACGTCTCGTCGAGGTCGGCCGTGCGGTCGGCGTCCACCACGAAGTAGGCCGATTCGGTCCGCTGCATCCGAATGGTGGCCCGGACGATGATGCCGGTCAGCCCGATCCCCCCGACGGTGGCCCAGAACAGGTCTTTTTCGGGGCCGTCCGGGGTCAACGTCCGGATCCGGCCGTCGGCGGTGAGGAGGTCCATCGAGAGGACGTGGTTGCCGAAACTGCCCGCGCTGTGGTGGTTCTTGCCGTGGATGTCGTTGGCGATGGCGCCACCGATCGTCACCTGCCGGGTGCCCGGAAGCACCGGAACCCACAGTCCGTACGGGATCGCGGCGCGCATGAGCGTGTCCAGACTGACCCCGGCGTCGACGTCGACGACGGCGTTGTCCGGGTCGATCGAGTGGATCCGGTCGAGCGCGGTCATGTCGATGACCAGCCCCCCGGCGTTCTGCGCCGGGTCGCCGTAGGAGCGCCCCAGGCCTCTGGCGATGACGCCGCGGTCACCGGCCTCGGTGACGGCGCGGGCGATGACGTCCACATCGGGCGTGCGCAGGACGTCGGCCGTGGTCGGCGCCGTGCGGCCCCATCCGGTCAGTGTCCGCCGTTCGGTGCTCACCCGGACCAGAGTAGCGGCGTTGTGCCGCCTAGACTCGGACGGGACGACCAACAGGTCGCACGGACGGGGCCCGTCGTCGCGGACGGAATCGGTTCTGCGCGGCGCCTCGCGCGTGCCCCGGCGAACTGCCGATGAGGTAATGCATGGTGGCGACGGATTCACAGGCGAGTGAGGTCGAGAGCGCATCGCATGCGCCTTCACCTGGGCTGCTCGCCCAGATCCTGCGGTTCGTCCTCATCGGCGGCTTCTGCGCGCTGGTCGATTCCGGCCTGTACTGGCTGTTGCTCCAGGCGGGCGCGTGGGTGCACCTCGCCAAGGCAATCAGTTTCATTGCGGGAACCACAACGGCCTATTTCCTTAACAGGCGTTTTACTTTCACCGCGGCACAAAAGGGTGGGGCTGGGCAGCTCGGCGGATTCATGCTGCTCTACACAGTGACGTTCTTCGTCAATGTGGGTACGAATGCATTGGCTCTACACCTGCTGCCGGAGCTGGGATGGCGCATCGCGCTCGCCTGGATCATCGCGCAGGGTACGGCCACAACCATCAATTTCATCATGCTGAAGTGGGTTGTCTTCCGGGAACCGCGCGGTTGACGGGTAGGGCATCGGCTGTTCGGGTCGGCCTGTACCTTACTGGGCGACTCCCCGCGTGAAGACTTTTCATTTGGAGGACTGAGGTCTCATGCCCGGTAAAGCGGCACCGGCTACCGCACCAGAGCAGGCCAAAACCGGCAAATCTGCCGCGAGTGAACGCGTGAGCTCGCAGACGGCCCGGTTCTCCGAGCACAAGGGCACCGGCAGGCTGCTCACGCAGCGCGGCCTGTTCGCCGGGCCGTCCGATCTGGTGAGCAAGGACCTCTATGCGGAGATCGTCGAGGGGGTGGCCACGCGGCGGCGGGAGACCGTCACCCTGGAGCCCTCGGCGCGTGTTTCCGGTAACACGTATTTCGGTCGGTTCCCGGCGAGCTACTGGCAGCGCTGGACCACCGTGAAGTCGGTGGCGGTCGAGGCCGAGGTCAGTGGTTCCGGACAGCTCGCCGTGCGGGCTTCCGACATGGAGGGCGAGCCGCGGACCGTGACCGTGCGCACGGTGGAGGACGCCAAGGGCGAGCACGTGCGGCTCGACGCCCCGCTCGACAAGTTCCTCGACGGTGGCGCGCTGTGGCTGGACCTGGAGACCGAGAGCGGCACGCTCACGGTGTCGAACGTGCGTTGGACCGTCGATTCGCCGGAGAAGATCCGGCCGACCGCGGTGACCATCTGCACGATGAACCGGGCCGACGACTGCTTGGGCAACCTGTTCGCGCTGGCCGATTCGCTGCCCGCGTTGGACACGTTGGACGCCATCTACGTCGCCGACCAGGGCACCGACACGGTGGATTCCCGGGAGGGCTTCGCCGAGGTCGCCGAGCGGCTCGGGGACAAGCTGCACTACATCAAGCAGCCGAACCTCGGCGGTGCGGGTGGGTTCACCCGTGGTCTGTACGAGGTGGCGGGCAGCACGGACACCGAGCACGCGAACGTGCTGTTCATGGATGACGACGTGCTCCTGGAGCCGGATTTGATCATCCGGTTGACGGCGTTCTCCAACTGCGCGGCGAACCCGATGATCGTCGGTGGCCAGATGCTGAACCTGCTGCACCCGCACCAGCTGCACGTGGGCGCCGAGTACGCCGAGCTGAACACGTTGGAGCCGGGACAGCCGGTTCCGCACAGCCTGTCCACGGCGGACCTGCTGGGTGTCGACGAGGAGACCGGCAAGCCGAACCGCCAGGAGCGCCGGGTCGACGCCGGCTACAACGGCTGGTGGTCGTGCCTCATCCCGTACGAGGTCGTGAAGACGATCGGCTACCCGCTGCCGTTCTTCTTCCAGTGGGACGACGCCGAGTACAGCTATCGGGCTCGGGCGCACGGGTTCCCGACGGTGACGTTGCCCGGTGCGGGTGTGTGGCACGCCGACTTCCACTGGAAGGACTGGGACGAGTGGCACCGCTACTTCAACCTGCGTAACTCGATCATCACCGCCGCGCTGCACAGTCCGTTCGACTTGAACCTGCTCTCGCGGGTGTTGTTGGCGCAGCTGGTGCGCTACCTGCTGAGCATGCAGTACGGGTTGTCGGCGACGCTGATCACGGCGGTGGAGGACTTCCTGAAGGGGCCGGACATCCTGCACGACGGCGGTGTGGCGGCCATGAAGCGGATCCGTGAGATCCGGGCGCAGTATCCGGAGACGAAGCGGTACGCGCCCACCGAGGTGCCGGGGATCCCGTCGAACGACATCAGCATCATCAACACCGCGCCCCGCCCGAGCCTGCAGCGGTTGGTACTGCTCAAGCGGATCATCTACCGGCTGTTGGGCAAGCACCGTTTCGAGCTGGGCGCGATCCCGAGCGACGAGGCCCACTGGTGGCACGTGTCGCAGTTCGAGACGGCGGTCGTCACCGACGCGTCCCAGGAGGGTGTGCGGGTGCGCCGCTACGACCGGCAGAAGATGTTCGAGCTGGCCAAGCGGGGCGTGCAGGTGATCAACCGGTTGCGCAAGGAAGGCAAGGCGGTGCAGGAGGAGTACAAGCGCGCCCTGCCGCGGTTGACCAGCCGGGAGAACTGGAAGCGTCTCTACCAGCTTTGAGACGGGCTGACGGGAGGGGTCGTGGGTGGCTCACCCGCGACCCCTTCGTCGTGTCGGGGTGCCGGTCGATGTCGGGGGTTGCCCTGCCTGCTGGGCAGCGCGCGGTTCGGCATCGGTGGGGAACTCGGATTAGCCCCTTTCGAAGGGGGCGTCTGCTGCTAACGTGCGTTTCCGACACATGTCGGATAGTGGGGGAGCCGGGAATGGTGCAATCGTTTTCGTTGTCGTTGGCCGCGATCGACATCCTGTTCGAGCACCTGAGGCTGGGGCATGCGCCGTTCCCGTTCGAGGTGCCGCATCTGGGGCAGACGTTCACCGAGCGGTCGCAGATCAGGCAGGCGGTGTTCCGGGATCTGGAGAGCCGGGACCTCATGCGTGGCGGCAGGGTGGACGCCGACGTGGAGGCGGCGCTGGTGACGTTCGCGCGGGGTCCGGTGGCGATCACGGCGGCGGCGAAGTTGGAGAAGGGCGAGAAGCTGTTCGCCCGTTCGGCGGTGGACGGGCAGCTGGCGGTGTTGGCGAAGCGGGACGGCAATCTCATCGTGTTCAACGAGATCCGGCCGGTCGGGTTGGTGCCGGAGATCGTGAACCTGATTCCGTCGACGCGGCCGGCGCCGGGGCAGTCGGTGACGGTCGCGCAGCCGCAGCCGCAGCAGGACCGGGGCAGGCATGCGGCGCCGGATTCGTACGACCCGTTCGCGGGGGTGTCGGCTCCGACGTCGAGGCGGGACCCGCAGTTGCGGATGGTGGAGCGGATGTTCACCAAGCCGCAGTTGCGGATGGGCCAGTTCACGGCGTTCGCGCAGGGCGGCGGTGGCAAGTCGCGGCATCTGGACCCGGTGGCGTGGTTCGACAGTGAGGACGGACGGATCTTCACCACGAGTCGCACGGCCGAGGACGGGCAGAGGTGGTTGACGTACGCGCCGGCGGACAACGCGCGTATCGTCCAGCATTTGTCGTCGCAGGTACAGCCGTTCCTGCAACGGTGAGGACGAGTCGGGCCGGACGGTCTCACGGCCGGGTGGAAGTGCTCGTCTTCGTAAATCGCCCCTGCGGACGGGGTGTGACCGGTAGACTGCGCAGGCCGTAGGCGCGACGCGGGGGTGACGCATGCCAACTTATGAAGAGCCGGCAGTCAGGGGACAGCAATCGGGCAACTGGTTGGACGCAGTCAGCGCGATGGCTGCCAGCGTGACCACGGGCTCCGGCAGCTCGATGACCTCGGAAGCCAAGAAGATGCTGGCTTCGGCGAAGTCCGGCGGTTTCATGGTCAGCGAAGAGGCAGCAAAGCCGATCCGTGATGTACTCCTGAGTTTTCTCGAGGAAGTCGAGAAGATGTCGGAGCGTTTGAAGGGGCTTGCTCAGAAGGAGCCAGCTTTAGGGGGCCATGACTATGGGAGGGAAGTAGCTGATTTCCAGCGACGTGCTACTGCGGTGGATCCTGACTCGCCTGCCATAGTGCTTGACCGATTGCGGGATGTTTTGATCGATGCTGATAAGGCTCTTGAGATCGCAATGAATAAATATCGCGAATCGGAAGAGTCCGCAGCTTCGTCCATGATCTCTGGGCAGGTTTGAGTATGAGGGTTGTGGTGCGTCTGCGGTCAGCTGCCGTGGTTGTGTCGGTATTGGCTGCGGTGGTTATGGCTGGCTGTAGCCAGACCGAAGCTGGTTCAGCCTCTCCTGGCCCAGATAATTCTGTTTCTGCTTCTTCTGAACCAAGTGGTTCTGCTCCTGCGATGCCATCTGGAAGTAACTCAGAAACATCGGGGAACGGACCGGTTCAGCCGGTGAATCCTTGTTCATTGCTTACCCGCGATGAACTCTCCCGTTTCGACGATTTCGGGGAACCGGAAGAAAGTACCCAACAAGGAGATCCGGTTTGCACCTGGGCTGTTGCAAAAGAGTCAGCAACCGATGTTGAGGCGCCGATTGTCAATGTGGTGCATTGGCAGAACCTTGGAGTTGCTGATGTTGTCGACCTGGGTGGCGGGATACAGCCTGGGAGGACCGATACAACCGGTCGCGAGGTAGCCAGGACTACCGGCATCAATGAGGTTACAGAAACCCCGATCTGCATGATCGCGATGGCGATCGGCGACAGTTCTCGTCTCGATGTGCAGGTTGGTAGGACTGCTGAGCCCTGTGATCTTGCTGACCAGCTTGTCGAAATAATTGATCCAAAACTTCCCTGGGGATGATTAGGGTGTCGGAAGAGCAGATTCCTACTGCGACAGAGTTTCTCGACATGCCCGCGCAAGAGATCCGTCATTATCTTGATTCGGGCAAGATTCCTCCCGAGCTTAGTGAAGAGCAGATAGCGCAGTTACCTCCGGGAACGGAATATTCTTATGCTATGGCGCGGGCTTCGGCCGGGGACCAATTCTGGATCGCGCGCATTGGTTCATGGGTGGAGGGGGTCAAAACTGCTACCGAAGCCAAAGAGGAGCGGCGGGAGCAAATCTCCTCTTACCGTGATGTTGAATACCGCGAAGGCGTACCCGCTTCGGACTTCAACTATCTGAGTTATGATCATGCGGAGTTGAAGTCCTACGTCGAACCGATCAATGCTGCGGACATCACCGCCTACTCAGACACCTACCACGACCTGCACAAGCTGCTTCAACGCTTGTCCGAAGACCTGCGAGAAGCGGTCACCAAATCCCAGTCGGGTTGGGAAGGCGAGGCTGCGGACAGTGCTCACGGCTACTTCACCAGTCTCGCGGACTGGTCGGAAAGTAACTCGCAGAACGCACACATAGCGTCGGACATCATCGCTGCCGAAAGCAGTGCCGCCAGTACTGCGAAGAACAGCATGCCCGAGCCCATCCCCTTCGACTTGGAGAAGGAGATGGAAAGCTGGGGTTCG
>SMEH01000029.1_pt1 | contig 46275 bp, 32 predicted proteins | sample 2456361 | NCBI WGS metagenome assembly SMEH01 (sample SAMN10132587, study PRJNA489261) | soil metagenome | isolation source: day1 control-loamy sand soil ammended | place: USA | reverse complement strand
TTCCCATTGTTCTCCTATTAGAAATCCAAACTCTTTACTCAGCTCCATAATCTTCTCTTGGATATGAATTTTCCAATAGGCTAGCTTTGCCATTCGCATGGCCTCCATATAGCGCTTTTGCTCCTTGCTCAATCGCTTATCGGCTTTACTTTTCGCAGGGAACCACTCTTCGTATCTGTGCTGTTTAGTGAGGTCTTCTGTAGCCTTCGAAGGTGTCACGATATAACACTCCTCTTCAGAAAGTCGAGCGTCATCGTTGACACTTATGCGCACCACTTCGACATAATACTGGGTAGGAGAACGACCTAAGGTGGCATGGAAATTAGCGTTTTCATCTGGGTTATCAAGCCACCCTGACTGATGAGGATATAACTGGCTGGAGGAATGAAAATCAAATTCGGGAAGCGTAAAAAGCTCTTGGACAGGTATGTTAACAATCTCAGAAACTGGTATATCTTTGAAGATTTTGATAAAGGCTGGGTTGCATTTAGTTACTACCCCACCTTGTACCATCAGCATCCCCATGGGTGCTTTTATAAAAAAATCCGAAAAACTTATCATCCATTAAGAGTTTGAAGTCTTGCTTTCAAACAGACTATTAATCAATTAATTTAGTAAAAATTACAACTTAATGAAAAGTATTTTCCAAAAATATCAATATTTTGTCTTGCTTACATATTACTAGCACCAATCAATTTGTTTTAGGAAATTAAATCGACATATAAAACCAAATTGGGTGAAACAAAACTCAAATTATTTTGGAACTTTAAACGTTCATTAAGGAGTCGACAACATTATACATGAAATATTATTTCTTTGCTCTTTTCCTCGCATTCTTTTTGATCCATTCTTCCAATATGGCTCAAGACCGGAAACCTACCTCTGAAGCTTATGCCCTATTAGAACAAGCAAAAAAGGAGATGGAGAAAGGTGACTACTCACAAGCCAACCTGATTTTCAGGCGAATGCTCAAACTCAATTCCATACTGCCCACAGAAATGAGCTATCTATTTGCGGAAACGCTTTATAAAGTGGGCCAATATGAAAACAGCATGAACTTCCTGAAAAGGTATCAAGACATCACTGACCGGAGCAGCGATTATTATTTGCTATCGCTAGATCTGGAAAGGGAGCTGATGATTAAGTTGCAGGAGATACGCCACTGCAGCCTGTGCGACCAACATGGATATAGACTGGTGCCATGTGACTCTTGCCACCAAACTGGCAAGGCCGAACAGACATGTCACTTGTGCCGAGGAAATGGCATTATAGCCTGTCCGGTTTGCGCAGGTGTCGGCGTAAACATATCATACGACCAATTCAACAACAAACAATACCGGAGTTGTGAACGCTGCCAGGCGAAAGGGGTCATAACATGTCATGTTTGCCATGGTGACAAAACGACCTTAACCGCTTGCCCACAATGTGAGGGACGAGGCTCCTTGGCCACACAGCAACTATGCAACCACGTGAGCGATTAAGGACAATATTTTTCCACAGCATCCGCAGCCGCGGGCACTTTTAATGCCAGGGCCTTTTTTAGGTCTTGACAGCCACTGTTGATCTTTTTTTGAGCCACTCTAAGCGCTCCTCTATATAAATAAGCCTCTCCATTCTGACTATCAACACTAATCGCAGCACTGTAATCTTCCATGGCCTCGTCTGTATTGCCTAATTTGTGATTGGCTCGGCCACGCAAAACAAATGCCTGGGCATTGCTTCTGCCTTCTTTGATAGCATTATCAAAATAAAAAAGTGCATTGTCAAAATCTCCCTCGTTATAATAGAGTTGCCCCACACTCAGATAGGCATTTTGGTTCTTGGGGTCTATCTTCAATACCCGCTCATAATCGGCCATAGCATTATCAAGCTGTCCTAATTCTTCGTAAGCCCTCCCTCGATTATAAATGCTCTTGACGTGACTAGGGGTGATGGCAATATAGTCGCTGTAGGCTTGTATAGCCTTTTCATACTCCCCTGAAGCAAAATACGTGTCCCCTTCTGAATCACCGCTATTGCCACAGCCAACCAAAAAACTCAATAACAAAAAACTCAATAAACTACTTCTTAAACACATTATCTATTGCTCTAAATTTAACCGGTCTCAAAATTAGTTAATAATTACAAAGCACGCAGTAAAGGCTTCAGTATTCTTTTTAAATTTAAGAAAGACTAAACCTTTGTCGTGATATTCAACTTTGCAGCAATGCCTTCTTTCAAGAACTCTTTATGGAGATTATCGCTCAAGGCTTTCACAATTTCTTTGCAGATTTCTTCCTCAACTTTCTTTTTGAGCCCCTCCTCTTTGTATACTAGGGATGCCACCCATTGAGTTATTCTCCCTTTTTTCTTCTTAACGACTTCCTTTGCATTAAGCACATCTATCTCAATATGGACTTTAGCCATGATTTTGTTTTTAAGTGTAACTATCGGTGAAGGTTAAAAATAAACGGAAGGATAATGTTTTAATTTCTTAATCCCTCATATTTAATTAATTCGCACGAGGCTTTCCCAATTATCAGGTTGGCCTCTACTTTTAAGGGGATTCTATTCATATCATCCGAGAACCATACTGCTACGGCATCTTCTCCAGCAAAGAGTTTATTGTCAGGCATAATGGGCACCAATTTCAAGGCATTAAATTTTCCTGCACGTGTCCTGATCTCATCCGTCCCCATATAGCGAATCTCAAAATCGTATACGGTATCTTCGAAAAACGCTTCCATAGTAATGGTATCCCCTACAGAGAATCCGTTAAAATCAAAAGTCCGAAGGTAAAAAAGCCCACCGACAATATCCCTTACATTGTTTGGCACCTGAAAATACTCGGGTTCTTTGAAGTCACCAGTAGCATTGTTGATCACCTTCGCTTCAACCATATCTGTATTATGATCAAACTTGAGCACCTCATTTTTTCGGTATCGACCCTCTTCAATTTTTCTATAACTGATGTGAGGCACCAAGGCTGCAGTATCGATATAAGCTCCCCAATTATCATTCACCCGAGCCACCCAATCAACAGCTCCGCTCGTCCTTCCGAAAATATCTATTCGATAGCAGTCCCTACCGTTAATCTTATAATATAGATCATGCACTTTCATTTGTGCCTTACCCACAGTAAAGGCACCATAATTAAGCTTATACTCCAAAACCTCGCCAGCTCCAAAGCTCCTTTGGGAAACGGATACGAATGTTTCATCATCAACTTCTGTAAATGAAGAGGTTATAAATAATACCCCAATAAAATAAACCCACTTTCTCATATTAATTTTTTCTTGCTACTGCCTTAGGCAAAACAAGTGCCACCTTGGTAGAACTGAACCTCTATTTAATTAAGTTTTCATTACATTCCTACGAAAAAATGGGCGCAAAATACACATGTAAGTTAGGCTTGTCTAAATCGGGAAAAATATGGAGAGGCCCTATATTCCAACATTCACACCAGTCGAGATAAATTGCTAATATAATTAGCACTAAACAACAATGTCATTCTCCCTTAGTGCGTCGTTCAGCGAGGTTTTCAAATCAGTGCTCGCTTTTCTCTTTCCGATAATGAGGGCGCATGGTACTTGAAACTCCCCAGCAGGAAAAGTCTTTTTATAGCTTCCTGGTATCACCACAGAACGCTCAGGAACATACCCCCTATAAGTAACTGGTTCGCTACCTGTTACGTCTATTATCCTAGAGCTAGCCGTTAAGGTAACATTTGCGGCTAACACCGCTTCCTTCCCAATCCGCACACCTTCTACCAAAATACACCGAGAGCCTATAAAGGCATTGTCTTCCACGATGACGGGGGATGCCTGTACGGGCTCTAAAACACCTCCAATACCGACCCCCCCGCTGAGGTGGACATGTTTGCCAATTTGGGCACAACTGCCCACCGTGGCCCATGTATCTACCATGGTTCCTTCATCTACATATGCTCCGATATTGACATAAGATGGCATGAGAACCACCCCCTTACTTAAATAGGACCCATATCGCGCCAATGCGTGCGGCACCACCCTCACGCCTAGCTTGTCGAACCCTTCTTTTAACTTTATTTTATCATGAAACTGAAAAGGGCCTACTTCCATCAACTGCATCTTTTGCATCGGGAAATAAAGGATCACCGCCTTTTTCACCCATTCATTCACTCTCCACCCCCCTTCGCCATCGGGCTCTGCCACCCTTCTTATGCCTTTATCCAACTCCTCTATAATCGTCTTTACAGCAATTTGTACATCTTTTTCATTGCGACATGCCTTATCCTCCCACGCCTTTTCTATGATCTCCTTTAATCCCATTGATTTTTATCGTTTTAAATTTTATATATTTATTTGTTGTTATTTTTGACTATGCCTCAACAAAGAATTGTTATTGCCTCAGTACTCAAACCTGTTTTGGATACTCGGCTTTATGAGAAGCTAGGACTTTCACTGGCCCAAAAAAATAAATATGAGATTAATATCATAGGCTTTTTCTCAAAAAATATTCCTACTGTCCCCTTCATAAGATTTTATCCTGTATTCAGTTTCAAACGGAATAGCATAAAACGTTTTTTTGCTTCTTGTAAATATTATATTTTATTACGTAAAGTAAAACCTTCAATTATAATAGTTAGTACTGCTGAATTACTGATAGTTAGTGTACTTTACAAAATATTATTTGGATCAAAATTATACTATGATGTTCAGGAGAATTATTATAGAAATATAAGGTACACTTCCACTTATCCTGCACCAATCCGCAGAGGATTGGCATGGGCAGTAAAAATCATCGAGGATAGTGCAGGGAGATGGATTGACAGATATTTGTTGGCCGAAGAATGCTATGCTTATGAGAGAAACTTCCCAGGACACAAATCTGTCATAGTACGGAACAAATTTAAGCCCTTAAAAAGAGTACAACCAGCAAAACCACTTTCTTTATTGCCTAAAATCCGGCTTTTGTACACGGGAACAGTGGCCGAAAACTATGGGATATTTAAGGCTATTGAATTTGCTAAAAAAATTAGCATTATTTATCCCGATTTTACGTTGAAGATAGTCGGTTTTTCTCCAAAAGCCCACGTCGTCGAAAAAGTAGAGGCTGAAATACGAGATTTCCCTTTTATTTCTCTCAAAACAGGGAAGATTCCAATCCCACACAATGAAATCATCGATTCCATATCTGAGGCAGACTTTGCTCTCCTACCCTACCAGCCTGACAAAAGCATCGAAAACTGCTTTCCAACTAAAATATGGGAGTATATGGCCCATGGCTTGCCCATGATCATCCAAAACCACCCCCAATGGGTGAATTATTGCCAAAAACACGAGAGCTGTATTGCCATTGATTTCAATGGATACGATCCAGAGCAGGTGCTCAGTGAAATTTTAAACAGGAAATTTTATCCTTTAGGGCTACCGACAGATGTTTTTTGGAATTCGGAGGAACTTACATTGATTCAATCAATAGAAAATGGATAAGTACATAATCAACTAATAATCAAACCTTTAATTACAGAAGAAAGCGCCTCGACAACCCTCATCAGATCTTTACCCACACCCTTAAGCTAATGGGTTTCCATTTAAGGAAACAATGCGGCCAAATTTTATTTGGAGATCGAAACCGCAGACCACCCGAACCTCCTGCGCAGCCAAATTATATTTGAATACCAATAAAATTAGCATCCGCTTCCGAGATTTAGGCAAACCTAAACTTTTATTTAGCCTTAGATTTGGCCAATTTTATTAGCATTTTTGCTGACATTTTGACATGTATTATTGATTCTTAAAATTTTTTTTAGATATGTCTAAATTATTTTTATATTTGCATCAAAAGACCGATTGATATGCTTCTGAGTTTCGCCGAAGAAAATTATTTAAAGACAATCTACCACCTCTCCCATGGAGGCAAGTATGAAGTATCCACCAATGCCATTGCAGAGGCGCTGGACACAAAAGCCGCATCTGTAAGCGACATGATTAGAAAGTTGCATAATAAGGGGGCTGTCTCCTATCAAAAATATCAGGGGGTAAATATCTCTTCCGAAGGTGGTAAAGCGGCCCTCCAGCTCATCAGAAAACACCGGCTATGGGAAGTGTTTCTGGTGGAAAAACTAAAATTCAATTGGGATGAGGTTCATGAAATAGCCGAACAATTGGAACATATACGATCGCCCCTATTGATTAAAAGGCTTGATGAGTTTCTCGGGTTTCCCAAAATGGATCCTCATGGAGACCCTATTCCTGATGAAAACGGAGAGTTCAAGGAGAAACCAAAAACGCCGCTCAATGAGGCGGACATAAATCAATCTGGTGTAATAGTAGGCGTAAAAGATACGAGTGCTCCTTTCCTACAATACATCGATAAGCTCGGAGCTACCCTAGGGGCAAAGCTGCGGGTAATGGACAAAGTGGAATTTGACGGTTCGATGGAGTTGCTTATCGACGGGAAGAAGCATGTATTTGTGTCGAAAGAAGTGGCCAAAAATATATTGATTACAGAATAGCAAAAATGGAGCGTTTTTATGAAGCCCGCGAGAATCCTCTGTACGGATAAATATACAGGACGATTTTTTCTACACGATTCTGAAGCGCTTCGATTTTGAGAGAAAGTTTGCGCCTTATTTCGCATTATTATTTTTCTCCTTGCCTAAAATGACATTAACTTATGAAACTTCGATCACCTGAATCACAATCATTAGCAGAAGTGCATTCTTCTGTAGACACTGAATCAAAAAAAGGATTCTGGAGAAAGTTGTTTGCTTTTCTAGGGCCTGCCTATCTGGTAAGTGTGGGCTATATGGATCCGGGTAACTGGGCGACCGATATTGCAGGAGGAAGTCAGTTTGGTTACAAACTTCTATGGGTACTCGTCATGTCCAATCTTATGGCTGTGCTTCTGCAAAGTTTGTGTGCCCGGTTGGGGATAGTACGCAACCGCGACTTGGCCCAGGCCTCTCGGGAATACTACCACCCCATCGTTAATATCCCATTATATATTTTAGCAGAAATAGCCATTGTGGCTTGCGACCTTGCTGAGGTGCTGGGAATGGCCATAGGGTTGCATCTACTTTTTGATATCCCCCTTATTTGGGGCGTTTGTCTCACCGCCTTGGACACCTTCCTTTTGTTGTTTTTATTGCACAAGGGCATCAGAAAAATGGAAGCTTTTATTTTGGCTCTCATAGCGATTATAGGCGCAGCTTTTTTTATTCAAATGATATTGGCCAAACCTGAAATGAGTTCAATTGCGCAAGGATTTATCCCAGAAATACCCAATAGCCAAGCTTTATATATTGCCATCGGCATTATAGGGGCTACCGTCATGCCTCATAATCTGTACCTACACTCTTCCCTTGTCCAGACCAGAAAAATTGACCGGAGCGATAAAGGGATCTTCCGAGCTATAAAATATAATATCATAGATTCTGCCATTGCATTAAACCTTGCATTCTTTGTGAATGCTGCCATCTTGATTTTGGCTGCTGCCACTTTTTATGAGAACAACATGTTTGATGTAGCCGACATCGAGGATGCCCACAGGCTTTTGGAAGGAATCTTGGGGACCAAATGGGCACCCATATTGTTTGCTGTAGCCTTGATTGCAGCAGGACAAAGCTCTACCATAACAGGCACATTAGCGGGACAAATCGTGATGGAAGGATACCTGAATCTCCGCATCCAACCGTGGATAAGAAGAATTATCACCAGATTATTGGCGATTCTTCCTGCAGTATTTTTTATCTTATATTTTGGAGGAGATAAGGTGGGCGAGTTGCTGATTCTTAGTCAGGTAGTATTAAGTCTCCAGTTAGGATTTGCCATCATTCCGCTCATACACTTTGTGAGCGACAAAAAATTGATGGGGAAATTCGTCATAGGCAAATGGGCCAAAACAGGCGCATGGCTAACAGCCATTATTGTTGTAATCCTCAATGTGAAATTGGTAATTGATGAAATCTCTTTGTGGGCATCCGCATCAGAGCAAACTTGGCACATCCACTTCATCGTTTTGCCTCTTGCCATAGCTATAGGAGTGTTGCTGCTATACATTACTTTCCAACCCTTTGTAGCCACATTCTTGACCAAAAAAATTGACAGTCTACATGGAGAAATTAAAACACTGACTTTTGCAGAGAAGCCTATCTACAAAAAAATTGCTGTTTCTTTGGATTTTTCCGATATAGACGAAGCGGTCATTAATAACGCCCTAGCATTGGGAAACAAAGACGCAGAGTATTTAATTGTGCATGTTGTGGAAACAGCGGGGGCGCATTTTATGGGAAATGAAATAAAAGACCTAGAAACCAAGGCAGATAAAAAAGTACTGGACAATATAGCTGTACAGCTAGAGACAAAAGGATACAAGGTAAAAACTGCATTAGGGTATGGAAGTCCCAAAAAAGCTATCCCATTTCACGTAAAAGAATATGGTGCCGATATTTTGGTGATGGGATCTCATGGCCACCAATTCATAAAAGACATAATATTAGGAACCACCATAAATTCAGTCCGACATAATGTGGATATCCCGGTCCTAATAATTAGGGAAAAATGAGGGCATTATCCTAAAAGCATTTTAGCAGGATCATGAAGCATAATGAGGAAGTTTTACAAAAACTTACATCTTATGCTCCGTAGAAATTTTTTGCATTATTTTTACGTTGACAGTATAAAAATTAGTTGTATGAAGTACTTATATCGTGTAACTCCTGTATTGATCCTGCTCTTCATGAGCCTAACAAGCTTTGTTGCCAACAATGGCAAAACCGATAAGAAGGGGCAAGAGGTCAAAAAAATCAATTGGGTTTCAATAGAAGAGGCAGAAAAGTTGACCATGGAAACACCAAAAAAGATATTTGTGGATGTGTATACCGACTGGTGCGGATGGTGCAAAAGAATGGACGCAACAACTTTTACAGATGAAGCTGTGATTGACTATGTGAACGAGCACTTTTATGCCGTAAAGCTCAATGCTGAAAGCAAAGAAAACATATCTCTTAAAGGCATGAATACCAATGGAATAGAACTTGCTCGCTCCTTTAGAGTTTCTGCTTACCCTACCATTGTATTTATCGATGAAACTTTCCAACGCGTTACGCCCGTGCCAGGATACCGTAAGGCAGAAGAATTTCGGGATATTTTGAAGCAATTTAATGAAGCTGAATAAGCATAAGGCTTAGATATTATAGCATATGCTTGAATTCCTCCCTAAAGTTGGCCGGCCTAGCCCAATCTTCCTTGGCTATTTGGTCAACCGAAGTAATAATCATTTTGTACAAAGGACATAACACATTGATTTTCACTACAAAGTGCAATTGTATCATTTTTTTACAAAAGTTTTGTTGCAGATAAAATCACTTTCGGGAAGTCAGAATAATATTCGTTATCGAGTCGTTGTTGACATCCTGCTACACTAGTCTACACAGATTGGTGGTGACTGTATTCCCATCAAAAAATCCAAAAATCACCCTTATTGTTTTTTGGGATTTAACTTTTTCATAAATTACAACGATATCTGTTTCCCAGCATTTAAACTTAGGCAAGAAGTGAAGTTATTGAAATTTCTCTTAGTTTTTTTTATAACCATCGGTATAATTGTTTTTCTCAGTTTAAAGATCGGCGACCTTCCTCCTTTAGGAAAATTCCTTGGCCCGTTTCATGGATTTTGGCAAAATATTGAACTGGACAACAATGAAAATGTGGAAATCAACATGCCTGGCCTTAGAGATAAGGTGCTGGTGTATTATGACAATGAAATGATCCCTCATGTGGAAGCAGAGAATGACCACGATCTTTATTTTGCCCAAGGTTATGTGACTGCAGCGCATCGTTTATGGCAAATGGAATTCCAGACATATGCAGCTGCTGGCCGTGTTTCTGAAATAATTGGAAGTAAAGCACTGGATTTTGACCGCATGCAAAGAAGGAAGGGTATGCTGTTTGGTGCCCACAATGCCCTGAGAGGAATGATGGAAAATGACACCATCAAAGAGGTCGTGGAAGCATATGCAGCAGGGGTAAATGCCTATATCAATACATTGAGTTATAAGGATCTCTCGATAGAATATAAACTGCTGGATTACAAGCCTGAACCGTGGACACCCTTGAAAACGGCTTTATTGCTGAAATACATGGCAGATGATCTTTCTAGCTGGGACAATGACCTAGAAAATACAAATGCCTTTCATTTGTTAGGTGAAGAACGGTTTAACTTCCTTTTTCCTGACACACTACACAATACCGACCCTATAATACCCAATAACACACAATATAGGTTTGACCCTATAAAAGTAGACACCCCTAATGTCTTCATACCTCAAGTGGTATCTAACAAGCCGTTTCCCAAAAGCAATCCTAGGAACGGCAGCAACAACTGGGCGCTGGCAGGCAATAGAACCAACACGGGGAAACCCATTTTAGCCAACGACCCTCATTTGGCGCTCAACCTTCCATCGCTTTGGTATGTAATGCAATTAAAGGGGCCAAATGTGAATGTAATGGGTGCCACCTTACCCGGAGCCCTAGGTGTCATTATCGGTTTCAATGAATCTATTGCATGGGGCGTTACCAATGCCCGAAGAGACGTTAGGGATTGGTATGCGTTAGAGTTTAAGGATGAGAGAAAAAACGAATATTTATTCGATAGGAAGTGGTTAAAAACCCAAAAAGTACCGGAAGAAATCAAAATAAGAGGTGAGAAGTCGTATTTTGATACAGTAGTATATACGCACTATGGGCCGGTAGTATACGACGATAAGTTTATGGGCACTGGCGAAAAAACCAACTTTTCTTTAAGATGGATAGCTCATGATTTTTCGGAGGAACAGCTTACTTTTTACCTACTCAATAGAGGAAAAAATTACGAGGATTTTAAAGAAGCCATTCAGTATTTCAGTTGTCCTGCTCAAAACTTTGTTTTTGCCTCAACTGAAGGTGATATTGCTTTATGGGTTCAAGGTAAATTCCCCTTAAAATGGCCCATGCAGGGAAAATTTATTATGGATGGGAGCCGGTTGGATCAAGAATGGCAAGGCTATATCCCCTTTGAGCACAATGCACATGTACTCAATCCACCACAGCAATATGTAAGCTCTGCCAACCAATATCCAGTGGGTAAAAAATACCCCTATTATGTGTACGACGGCAATTATGAAACCTATAGAAACAGACGAATCAATCGTAAACTGGAAAATATGAAAAACGCAACGCCCCAAGATATTATGGCGTTGCAAAATGACAATTATCATTTGCAAGCCGCAGAAAGTTTACCGATGATGCTGGATAGCTTAAACATAGACCGTCTTAATGAGCAGCAAAAAGAAATTTATGCTTTGCTTAAAAACTGGGACTATTTCAACGATGCGGGCAGTAAAGCTGCTACAGTTTATGAAGTCTGGTGGAATACTTTATATGCGCTTATATGGGATGAGTTCCAATCCGACAGTTTGGCCCTTAGCCTTCCCAACACCTTCACTACCATTGACATCCTAAAAAATTATCCTAATGATCCTTTTATAGATATTCAATCCACTCCTGAAAGAGAAACAGTTAGTCAACTGGTTGAGCAGGCCTATGTTACTGCCATAGAAATACTAGAGAATTGGTCTGAAGAAAATGAAAAGGATTATAAATGGAGCAATTTCCAAAACACTTCGATCAAACACCTACTTAAGATCACGCCTTTTAGCATTGAGAATGTGGTGGTAGGAGGCCATGAAGGTGCCATAAACGCTGTTACAAGCACTAACGGCCCATCCTGGAGAATGGTGGTTTCCATGGAAGATGAAGTAAAAGCGTGGGGCATCTACCCTGGCGGTCAATCGGGGAACCCTGGCAGCCCCTACTACGACAATTTTGTAGAAAGATGGAGGAAAGGTGAATACATACCGCTAGTATTCATGAGGACACCTAGCGATACTACTGCCATTATTCACACAAAAATTTTGATGCCTTCTAAAGGATCCGGGGGACTATAAAACAAATTTTGCCTATTTTGGTAGGCTAATATCGAACTCATCCAAACAAAGTTTCAATGGGATTTATTTTAAGGATAATAATCATAGCTACCTTATGTTACCTTGCCAAATCGATACTTCCTTGGTGGTCGATTGCATTGGTAGCATTTTGCGTGAGCGCTATATGGAGAGGAAGTAGTACCAATGCATTTTTGTCGGGATTTTTAGCGGTTGGTCTTCTTTGGTTTGGCGCAGCATTATACTATAGCACCTCCTATGGTTCGCCACTCCCTGACAATGTAGCTGACCTATTCCAACTAGGATCCTCAGAAATATTGGCCACTGTCACGGGTTTGATTGGGGCTATTGTAGGTGGTTTAGCAAGTCTAAGCGGAAACTATTTCCATAAACTCATTAGCAAAAGAACTGATAGGCCAAGGTATTAGGGGAATAAGTTGGAAGTTGGGATATTGGAAACGGGACATTTCGGATATTAGACAACATGTTAGCGTTTCGAGGCCTTGAAAGGGTGTCAGCGAAATCTGTGGTCATTTTTCGCTAATCTCTGTTAAATAGGATCGTTGATGTTTTGAGCCATTTCCCTGCTTCGGCGTGTATCTGTCCTGGCAAAAGCCGCCAAAGCCAATTGTCTTCTATTGCCCCTGGTGTATTCATCCGTGCCACTTCATCCAGGCCCAATATATCTTGAAGAGGGAGAATGGCTGTATTGGCCACTGAGGCCATTGCCATGTGTGCCATAATTTTGGCAATATCATCTTCCTGAAATGGCCTGCCTGCATATTCCTCAATTTGTTGATGGTATTGGCTTCCTTCCTCACGGTACCAGCCTCTAGTAGTATTGTTATCGTGGGTTCCGGTGTACACAATATAGTTATGCGTGTAGTTATGTGGTATATAGGGCGAATCTGGCAAATTGTCGCCGAAAGCAAACTGCAGAATCTTCATGCCAGGCAAATGAAACTGGTCCCGCAAGTCTTCTACGGCGATGTCAATCACGCCCAAATCTTCCGCAATAAAAGGCAATGAGCCAAGCTCTTGCTTTAAGAACTTAAAAAAATCTTCTCCTGGCCCTTTCTTCCATTCTCCATTTTTAGCTGTCGCTTCTCCAGCCGGCACTTCCCAATAGGACGAAAATGCCCTGAAGTGATCAAGCCTAATTTCATCGCACAAGGAAATACTGGCCCGTATCCTCTCAAGCCACCAAGTATAGGTTTGCTCCTTGGCTGTTTCCCAATTAAAAACTGGCATGCCCCACAACTGCCCGTCTTCATTAAAATAATCTGGTGGCACACCTGCTATGCCTAACATATTGCCTTTGTCATCCAACCTAAAGATCTCTTTGTTAGCCCAGACATCCACAGCGTCATAACTGACATAAAAAGGCATATCACCAAGGAATTTAATCCCTTTGTTTTGGCAATACTTACGCAGTCTTGCCCACTGTCTGAAGAAGATAAACTGTAGCCATTTTTGCTGTTCGATATGATCCTCGTTGTCAGTTATAAATTTTTCTAAAGCTGCCTTATTTCTATTCTTATATAAATCAGGCCATCTATACCATGGGTTTTCATTGTGGATAGATTTCAAAGTGCTATAAAGCGCATAATCCTGCAACCAATCGACACGTTTGAATTCTTCGAAGTCGATATGCAATGCTTCATGGTTTCCTTGCTTAAAATTGACCCAAGCTTTATCAAACAACTTTCCCTTTACGCGCTCTACTTCGTCATATAAAGTCACACCGCACTGAGGCAAGTGGTATTGCTTAAGTTCTTCATGCGTCAAAAGCCCTTCATCTGCCAATAACTCCGGACTTATTAGCAGGATGTTGCCGGCCATGCTACTAGTGGCGCTGTATGGAGAATAAAACTGGCTTTTTTCGATCGGATTTAAAGGTAATATCTGCCAGTATTTTTGGTGACACCGTTGAAGGAAATCAGCAAAACTTCTTGACTCCATTCCTAAATCGCCTATCCCAAATGGCGAAGCAAGCGATGTGATATGAAGTAGCACTCCTGACCCACGAACCTTCTGCTGGCGACCTTTTAAGAGAGCAATGGGCAAGCCTTCCCATAATTTATTGACAGAAAGAGCTCCTTCCACTGTTACTTGTTCACCGAGCAATATACTACTCCATTCTTGCGGTGCATCGTCCGGTAAAAGAACGACGGTATCCTTCCAATCTATGGAGTCAATAGTACATCCTTGGCCTTTGCATACAAGCGCTATATTCAAAGGGACCGCAGTAATGTACCAAATATGCCGATGTTTTCTGGCAAATGCCATTACATGTTTCTTGTATTCCCCTTGTGCTTGCAGCGGTACATATTCTCCTTTCAGGAACAAATCAGCTGCATGCTTTCTCTCTTGGAGCAAAAATCTAATGAGGCTCAGTTTTATTTGTCCATTATTACGATTTTTCCACGCATTGTCCCATAGCGCAGAGGTTACATCAATATTTTCCAACTTATCCAGCCATTCCATCCTATCTCCAAAGGCAACTGGTCGTCTATTATCGGGATCTACCAAGCTTAAATCCCAAAACTCAGTGCCTTGGTAAACATCAGGAATCCCCGGACAGGTAAATTTCAGCAAAACTTGTGCAAGAGAATTGACAATGCCATAGTCTGACACTTCTTTAAGGAATGTTTCAAAACTCGCGCTAAATCCATTTTTGTTAGACAAAAGCGCAGCAGAAAACTTCTTGGCTGCTTCTTCATAATCTACATCAGGTTCCGACCAGTTTGAATTAACTTTTCCTTCCCGTAGCGCCTTTTCAAGGTATTGCTGAACCCTATTTGTAAAGTCATCATTGGCAGCCTCTGGCATAGGGTGTGCACCTAACAGCGTTTGGTAAATCAAATATTCATCATTGACACTTAGTGCGTCTTCTTGTTTTAGAAACTCATTTTCCTTCTTCCACTTACGTACTATGTTTATCCACTCATCAGCCACATCAGTCAACGCATTCAGGCGCATCCGAACATCCTCCCCTCTTTTGGTGTCGTGGGTGGCCGTAGAATTGAGCGCCAGCGGGTATTGAGTTCTTCGGTAGATCATTTTTTGATGAAACTCTCCAGCCGACAAACCAAAATTTTCAGGAGCGTCTCCTACTTCATTATGCCCTACAAACCGATTGTAGGTATACATTAAGGTATCTTCTACTCCTTTGGCCATCAACGGACCAGTAAATTGCATTAACCTTTGATACCAATGTAGTGCCTTTTTATTGTAGGCTATATCCCCTTTCTTAGAGTTACTCAATAATACATGCTCCATAATCTTGGTTGAAGCTGCCAGTTGTTTTTTTTTATCCCTAATCTGCTTTAATATAGATCCGATTGCCGCCTTTTCTGATTCGGGCAATGGAAATGACCGCCCATAATAGCGATATACGGGACATAAGACCAAGAATTCACCAATAGTCTCCTTTAGTTTTTCACGATCTATACTTTCCAGAACTTCTCGATCGACTAAATTCGACTCCATGAAAAGTTGGTACAAGTTGTCTAGCTCACCTCGCATATGCTCAAAGAGAATATATACCTTCTTTTCATGGATTTGGCCATGTATGCTTGTTTCATCCTTAACTAATTCTTTGTAAAAATCGGTGAACTTAGGCTCGTTTTCCATATTGGTGAAGAGGTTGTTAATGATGCCTAGAAAGCCATATCCTGTCTCTCCCTGAATAGGCCAATTGGGCGGCAGTTCTTCGTCGGTCATTAATATTTTCTCCACCACTATGTATATATCCTCCCCAACGAGTTTTCGAAGTCGCTCCAAATAAGTCGTTGGATCAAATAATCCGTCGACATGATCCACCCTTAGACCATTAAAAACTCCCTCGTCTACAAAAGCTTTGATTTTCTGGTGATAAATAGAGAACACGCTTTCTTCCTGCATATTCAAGCAAATAAGGCCATTCACTGTGAAAAATCGGCGATAATTGATGCTTGTATCTGTTTCTTGCCAATGGCATAGTTGATAAACTTGATCTTCTATTACTTCTCGAATGAAACCTGTTTCTTGATTGACTTGATCTAAGCAAGCATGCACATGGGAATAAAATTCGTTCTGTTGCATTAAAGAGCACAGTTCTAATTGCAGTTCACCCATCATCAAACTATATATTTTAGGGTTCTCAGCATGTAGAATATTATCAATCTGAGCTAATAGAGAAATCACATTATCTGGTTTAGGTGCCTCAATAGCACCCAAAATGCGTTGATAAGATCGCAAATGTAATGGGTAGGCACTCTCATAATATTTAAGCACCAATCTATGATTGTCAAAGTCAACCTTTATTGCCCCGCTATCAACAGATTTGTCCAATGGCTCGCCAAGAAAAGGTACCATAACCTTTCCAGAATAGGCATTACTGTTCCATAGAATATCGAAGAAGCTATAAAACTCAGACTTTACCCCCTTCTCCAATACATCCATTAGCCATTGGTTTTGGGGATGAAAAGCCATGTGGTTAGGCACGATATCCTGAATCCACCCTATGCCGGCTGACCTCAGTAGCTTTGTGAGGGACCTCAACTGTTCCTCCGTTCCTATTTCTGGATTGATCACATGCGGATTAGTCACATCATATCCGTGAGTGCTTCCTGGCACCGCTTCAAAAATAGGGGAGGCGTAAATGGCGCCGATGCCAAGTTTTTTTAAATAAGGGATGATCCCTTCGAGATGGGAGAAGGTAAAATCTTTATTGAACTGAATTCTATAAGTAGTGGCAGGATTGTACATCGCTAAGCTGATTTATACATCGAAAAAGACTTCGGCAGCAGCATTAAGGTATTTTCATCAATTGTATCGGGACCACTCACCGGTCCTAGCCACTGAGAATCTGCCGAATTAAGCATTTTGACCCACCTGCCTTTTGCAGCAATTTGTGGCATTTCGACTTGCTGCGGTTCTTCTGAAAAATTGATAAGAATTATAATGTGCTGTTCATCATGCCACCTATGAAGGACAAGCGTTTGCTTTTCTTCGTTTCCTTTTACTTCAAGTTGATTGCGGTTAAGTTTATATAGCGCCGGGTTTTCTTTCCTTAATGCTATGAGCGCTTTGTAATATCGAAGCATAGTTGAATGCTCATCCTTATCCAAGTCTTGCCATGATAACTTTGAAGTTTCAAAAGTATTTACTGCTTGCGGGTCAATTGGTTCTACCCCTTCATGCGCATGGGCAAACTCCAGCTTCCGTCCTTCTCTCACTGCCTCCACGAGTTCAGCATCCGTATGGCTAACAAAATACAAGAATGGACTGGTTGCACTAAATTCCTCCCCCATAAATAACATAGGCAAAAAAGGGCTTACCAAAACTGCACCAGCCAAAACTTTTTGCATTTCATAATCAATAAGATGTGAGGTGCGTTCGCCATTTGGTCTGTTTCCCACCTGATCATGATTTTGAGAAAACACCACAAACTGCCTTCCTGAGTTTTGATCAGTCTTAGAGCCAAATGTCATTCTCCTTGCCTTAGAATATATGCCATCAAACACAAATGCACTCCTATAAGATTTCGCTAGGTCCTTTATACCATTATATTCGATGTAATAGCCAGTTTTTGTATTGCCAGAAGTTACGCGCAGCGCATGATGGAAATCATCGGCCCATTGTGCGTCCATCCCATAACCGCATTTCTCCAGAGGATTGATATAGCGTACGTCATTCAAATCCGATTCCGCTATTAGATAATGCTCCTTCCCAGTCTCTGCCATTAGGTGGTTCACCTTCTCTTTCATTTCTTTTAGGATATGCTTTGGGCCAAAGTCTTTAATAGCATGCACAGCGTCCAGCCGAAGGGCATCTATATGAAAGTCCCTGAACCACATTAGGCAATTTTCAACAAAGTAATGCCGTACATTGTCGCTCCAAGAATCATCAAAATTGACGGCCTGTCCCCATGGGGTATTGTATTTATCAGTAAAGTAGGGGCCAAATGCAGGTAGATAGTTTCCTTCAGGGCCAAGGTGATTGTATACAACATCCAATACCACGGCGATTCCTTGGGAATGGCAAGCATCGACCAACTGCTGCAAACCGTGTGCTCCACCATAACTATTTTGCACTGCAAAGGGATATACACCATCATATCCCCAGTTCCGCACTCCCGGGAATTGGGCCACAGGCATAATCTCAATAGCATTGATGCCCAGATCTTTCAAATAGTTCAGTTTGCCTATTAAGTCAGCAAAAGTTCCCTCAGAAGAATAAGTGCCAACATGCAACTCATAAAGAATATACGCTTCTAATGGCATATTTTTCCAACTTTTGTCTGTCCAGGAAAAACTGCCCAAATCAACTACTTCCGAATATCCGTGAACTCCTTCTGGCTGGGACCTTGAGGCAGGATCAGGCAACTCCTTTTCTCTATCCAAAATAAATTTATATAAATCCCCTACTTCAATCTTGTTTGTCTGGAGTAGCCAGTAACCAACATCATCTTTCTCAAGGGGCAATTGTAATTTTTTTGAACTGATATTGATAACTACTTCCATGGCTTCAGGAGCCCATAATCGCACCGTGGCGGTTCCCGAATTATCTATTGTAACTCCTAGTTTTTGATGCATAGCAAGTTTTTTAATTCTTAAAAATTGGAGCTTTCAGCAAAAGGACAGATCTATTTTCTACCAGTATCGTCGCTTCAGCATCATACTTCGTGTCGTCATCTACAACATCATCTCGATCCGTATTAATGACGACTTGCCACTGTTCTGCAAATTTTGCTGGTGGAAGCTTAAACTCTATCGCTTGATCGCTTCCATTAAAGATTACATAAAAATTATCATCTAGAATTGTCTCTCCTCTCGCCCCTTTGGCATGTATTCCCTTGCCATTCAAGAAAATCCCCAGTGACCTAGCAAAATCTTCACTCCAATGCTCCTCTTGCATCTCTGAGCCATTGGGCATGAACCATGCGATATCCTCCACCCCTTTAATAGGTTGTCCTTTAAACCAGCCTCTTTTGCAGAAAACAGGGTGGTTTTTCCGGAAGTGTATCAGATGCTGCGTAAAGCGTAACAGTTGGTGGTCAGCTGTATCCCAATTAAGCCAAGATATCTCATTGTCCTGACAATAGGTGTTGTTGTTCCCTCCTTTAGATGCGCTTATTTCATCCCCAGAAAGCATCATAGGCACTCCCTGAGAGAGAAAGAGTGTAGTCAAGAAATTTCGTTTTTGCTTGTTACGCAATTTGTTGACCTCAGGGTTTTCTGAAGGCCCTTCTTCCCCGCAGTTCCAAGAGCGATTATGGTCTTCCCCATCATTATTATCTTCACCGTTCGCTTCATTGTGTTTTTGATTATAGGATACCAGGTCGTTAAGACAGAAGCCATCATGAGCCGTCACAAAATTGATGCTGGCTGTTGGCTCACGATAATCATCTTGATAGAGATCTGAGCTTCCTGTGAACCTTTCGGCAAACTCAGCGAGCATACTGTCAGCCCCTCGCCAAAAATCCCTGATGCAATCCCTGTATTTCCCATTCCATTCGGCCCATCCTGGAGGAAATTTGCCTACTTGGTACCCTCCTTCTCCAAGATCCCACGGTTCTGCGATAAGCTTTGCTTGAGAGATAACAGGATCTTGGTGAATGATATCAAAAAAGGCACTTAGCCTGTCTACATCATGTAACTCTCTAGCCAAGGTAGAAGCTAAGTCGAATCTAAAGCCATCCACATGCATCTCTTGTATCCAATACCGAAGACTGTCCATGATGAGCCTTAGCACATTGGGCAAGTTGGCATTCAACGTATTACCCGTACCAGTATAATCATTGTAATAGCGGTTATCCTCCTCAACCAATCGATAGTAGGCAGCATTATCGATACCTTTAAAGGAAAGTGTCGGACCCAAATGGTTGCCCTCTCCCGTATGGTTGTATACAACATCCAGAATCACCTCAATGCCTTCTTTGTGAAATGCCTTAACCATTTGCTTAAACTCTGCTACTTGCTCACCCAAACATCCACTACTTGAATAGCGCACATCTGGCGCAAAAAAACCAATAGAATTGTATCCCCAATAGTTGCTAAGCCCTTTATCATGAAGAAATGCGTCAGACACAAAATGATGCACAGGCATTAGTTCCACAGCGGTAATCCCAAGCGATTTTAAATATTCTATGGTGACAGGATGTCCAATGGCCGCATAAGTTCCCCTAATGTTTTCAGGGATCTCGGGATGCAAAAAGGTTAGCCCTTTCACATGCGTTTCATAAATTATGGATTCAGGATACGGTATTCGAGGATGTTTATCTCCTTCCCAATCAAAATTAGGATCTATTACAACGGACTTAGGAATATAGGGTGCACTGTCTTCTTCACTGTAGCTAAGGTCCTTGTCCTCATGGTGCACATCATATCCAAACAAGCTGTCATGCCATTGTATTGTGCCAGCGATGGCCTTGGCATAAGGATCCATCAAAAGTTTATGAGGATTGAACCGATGACCATTCTCTGGCTCGTAGGGCCCATGGACACGATATCCGTATAGCTGCCCTGGTTTTAAGCCGGGGATATATCCATGCCACACATGGTGAGTTCTCTCTGTTATTTTAAGGGTACGTGATGCAGATCCAGCCGTTTCAGAATCGAACAAACAAAGCTCCACAGCGGTTGCATTATCTGCATACAATGCAAAATTAACTCCTTCGCCATCCCAAGTTGACCCTAAAGGATAAGCATTTCCTGGATATAATTGTATCTCCATATAATAGTATGTTATGCAATAATTTTTGTCTTGATTGGAAGTCTAAAAAAACACAGTTATAATCATATAGACAGAAAAATGTTTGAATGGATGAAAGTATTTATAGTACTAATTTTAGCCGTTTGAAATACTTTATCATATGGACCCTAATTAGATGAGTTCTGCTCTTCTCACTTTGGTTTAAAATCGGATGGAAGAAAATGGGACAGTGCAAAGGACTTTTGCGAGCAACAAGAGTGGCATGCTTTTACCATTCCTATTTCAAGCGCCATTACGCATTGGAAAGCGCAAATAAAAAATATTATGCCATTAGTTAAACTTATTCGAAAAAGCTATTTTTGTGACATGGCAGAACAGATATTAATTATTGACTTTGGCTCTCAATATACACAACTGATAGCCAGAAGAGTGAGAGAGCTCAACGTCTATTGCGAAATCCATCCTTACAATCAAATACCAGAACTTACCGCAGACATCAAAGGGGTAATCCTATCGGGCAGCCCTTGTTCGGTAAAAGATCCGGCGTGTCCTGATATTGATTTATTTCAATTTAGAAACCGTCTTCCCCTATTGGCTGTATGCTATGGAGCACAACTTTTGGCCCACAAGAATGGCGGTGAGGTATTGCCTTCATCTATTAGGGAATATGGTCGTGCGCGAATTTCAAAGATCGACAAGCACAATGACTTGATGAAGGAAATTTCGCTTGACTCTCAGGTGTGGATGTCCCACGGGGATACTATAAGCAAGCTTCCAAACGATTTTAAGATCATTGCTAGTACATCTTCAGTAGAAGTGGCCGCGTTCAAGGTAGAAGGCGAGCAAACTTACGGAATTCAGTTTCACCCTGAGGTGACCCATTCAGAACATGGTAAAACCTTATTGCGAAACTTTGTGGTGCATATTTGCGGATGCAGTCAAGATTGGACACCAGATCAGTTTATTGAGAGTACTGTTTCGTCCCTAAAGAAACAGATTGGCGGCGACAAGGTAGTACTAGGACTTTCGGGTGGCGTGGACTCCTCTGTAGCAGCTGTATTAATAGACAAAGCCATTGGCAGTCAACTACACTGCATATTTGTCGACAATGGTTTATTGAGAAAGGGCGAGTTCGAAGACGTGTTGGCGTCATATAAGGATATGGGACTGAACGTGAAAGGAATAGATGCCAAAGAGAAATTTTATTCTGCGCTCAAGGGCATTGCAGATCCAGAAGCAAAAAGGAAAGCCATCGGAAAAGTATTTATTGATGTATTTGATGAGGAAGCACATAAAATAGCGGACGTAAAATGGCTCGCGCAGGGCACTATATATCCTGATGTGATCGAATCGATTTCAGTAAAAGGTCCCTCTGCCACCATCAAGTCCCACCACAATGTAGGTGGGCTGCCCGCCTATATGAAGCTAAAGGTAGTGGAACCGCTCAATACCCTGTTCAAAGATGAGGTAAGGGAGGTAGGCAAAACCTTGAATATTGACCATCGGATATTGGGAAGGCATCCATTCCCTGGGCCAGGATTAGCCATTAGAATATTGGGAGACATAACCCCCGAAAAGGTCCATGTCCTACAAGAAGTAGATCATATTTTCGTTAATGGACTAAAAAAGGCCAACCTTTATGATCAGGTATGGCAGGCAGGCGCGATCTTGTTGCCCATTAAATCTGTAGGTGTTATGGGGGATGAAAGGACTTATGAAGGTGTGGTAAGTCTTCGTGCCGTCACTAGCGTAGATGGGATGACAGCAGACTGGTGCCACTTGCCTTATTCGTTTTTGGGAGAAATCTCTAACGAAATCATCAATAAAGTGAAAGGTGTGAACAGAGTAGTGTATGACATAAGCTCAAAACCACCTGCTACCATTGAATGGGAATAACCAATATAGCACTACTGCCTCAACCTACTTCGGCATTATAGTGGAAGTACGTTGAGGCATATAATAAATACTTTTAAAAGATGTTGTGTAGTGGGCATCTTGCCGCTTTAAATTGCTTCTGAATATCATAATATATATAAAATGCGATATATAAGAATATTTTTTTTAGTTGCTTCCTTTTTTCTGGCTGGTGAATTACAAGCTCAAGACGCCAGCTCATTCCAAAGAAGTTATGAGAACGGAAAAGGCTTATATAATCTTGAAAAATACGCTTTGGCTATGGAAGCTTTAAAGCCTTTAACGAGAGAAGACCCCAGCAACCCTTATGTTACCTATGCATCGTTCTATTATGCCCTCTCTGCTTTAAAGTTGGGTCAGGACAACCTTGCTAAAAACATGTTGTTACAACTCAACCAAAAGTATCCAAATTGGGAAAATGCTGACGATGTGAATTATTGGCTTTCCGCTGTTTATCTAAAACAAGGTGCACATGACCAAGGGATAAAAGCTGCTGATAAAATTAAAGCAAAAAAAGCCAAAGCAGATACAGAGTTAATGGTAATACATTTCCTCAAGGAAGTAAATGATATCGATGTCCTAAAAGACTTACTACAACAAAATCCTTACAATTCAGCAGTAGCTAAAGTATTGGCCCAAAAACTTGGAGAAAGGCCACTGGATGGAGAAAATGCGCAGTTGCTAGATTTTCTCATCAACGAATTCGACCTTAACAAGGATGAGTATGTCAGTGCAGCTTTATCTGAATCCAGGAAAAAAGAAAGCTATAATGTAGGTGTCTTTTTTCCCTTTATGGTAGAAGATCTGTCATCAGAGCGAAAAGTAACCAACCAATTTGTCTTGGATACTTATGAAGGTATAAGGCTTGCAGTCGAAAAATTAAACGAGAATGGCAAGTCCATCAATTTGTATGCTTATGATACAAAAAAGGATAGTGCTACAACTGTGGGTATCCTTAGCAGGCCTGAAATAAGGCAAATGGACCTTATTATTGGCCCGCTTTATCCAGCGTCCAGCAAGCTGGTGTCTTCCTATGCCTATCAACATAAAATCAACATGGTGAATCCATTGTCTTACAATTATGAAGTAATCGGTGGAAACCCTATGTCCTTCCTTTTCAAGCCCACGCTTGAAACCCAAGCAAAGGCTGCGGCGCTTTATGCTAGCGAGACATTTAAAGAAAACCCATCCGCAATAATCCTTTATGGGACTACTGCTAAAGACTCAATCTTGGCTTATACCTATAAAAAAATAGCCGAAGAAAATGGCTTAGAGGTTAGCTATATGAAAAAGTCCGAATCGGACAAGGCTGCTCAACTCCTCAACTTCTTGACGGAATCGGAAACCAATGAATTAGGTGTAGAGGTTCCTGTTGTTACTCCAGGGCATATTTTCATTACCATGACCGATGAGCTGGTTGTAGCCAATGCTATCAGTGCCATAGAAATACGAGGTGACAAACTACCTGTAATCGCCCTAGAAGATTGGCTAGACCTTCGATTTGTATCATACGAACAGCTCGAAAGGCTACAGATTAAATTCATTGCGCCGAACTATATAAACTACGAAAAGGAAGCTGTGGAAAGTTTTAAAGAAAAATACATAAATGCTACTAAAAACTTTCCATCAGAATTTGCTTATTCTGGTTACGATATGATGTTGTTTTTCGGAGACATGCTGCACGAGTACGGCAACTACTTTCAACAAGGTTTTTCCGATACAATGTATCAAGACGGATATGTATTTGAAGGCTATTCTTATGGTAGCTACAATGACAATCAGGTTGTTCCTATTGTACAGTTTAACAACTCCGTTTTAGAAGTAGTCAACTACGCCAAACCCACTGAAGATAAGTAGAAATTAGCAGGAGACAAAAGTAAAACCACCTCCTGCTTTGTCTGGTTGTAGACTTAAGGCTTATATTAAGCCCTGTAACGTATTGCTTCTCCTTAACTAAATCAAATAACAATGTTGAATCACGAAAAAAGTAAAGCTTTATTCGCAAAAGCTCAGAATTTTATTCCAGGAGGGGTCAATTCCCCTGTGAGGGCATTTAAAGCAGTTGGAGGCGACCCCCTTTTTATAAAGTCTGCCAAAGGAGCATACATGTTTGATGAGGATGGCAACCGCTTTATCGATATGATAAACTCTTGGGGTCCTATGATCCTTGGGCATGCTCATGAAGCAGTTGAAGAAGCTGTAAGGCAAGCACTGACACACTCGTTATCATTCGGCGCCCCTACAGCGATGGAAGTGGAAATGGCTGAACTTATTACGGAACTAATCCCTTCATTAGAGAAAGTTCGTATGGTAAACTCCGGGACCGAAGCCACTATGTCGGCTATAAGATTGGCCAGAGGATTTACAGGAAGAGACAAGATTATAAAATTTGAAGGTTGCTACCATGGCCACGGGGATTCATTCTTGATAGCGGCCGGAAGTGGCGCAGTGACTATGGGAGAACCTGACAGCCCTGGTGTAACCCAAGGTACTGCACAAGATACGCTAACCGCTCCGTTCAATGATTTGGAAGCCGTACAGCGGCTGGTAGAAAATAACCTTAGAAACATAGCTGCCATTATCATAGAGCCAGTAGCGGGCAACATGGGATGTGTGCTGCCTCAAAAGGACTTCTTGGAAGGATTGAGAATACTTTGTGACAAAAATGGCATAGTCTTGATTTTTGACGAAGTAATGACCGGCTTTAGACTTTCTTTGGGTGGAGCGCAAGAAGTACTAAAAGTAAAGCCCGACCTGACCACATTGGGCAAAATAATCGGTGGCGGCATGCCTGTAGGAGCCTACGGAGGCAAGCAGGAGATCATGGATTATGTATCACCTGTAGGGCCTGTATACCAAGCAGGAACGCTCTCAGGAAATCCTATAGCCATGGCGGCAGGACATGCCATGTTGAGCTATCTAAAAGAAAATCCAGCAACATATAGCCAATTGGACTCGATCAGCAATAAGATTGTTCAGGGCATCAGGGAAAATCTAAAAAAGCTCAATCTAGATTATACCATCAACCATTTTGGTTCGATGTTCAGCTTATTTTTCACCAACAGCGAGGTAAATAATTTTGAAGAAGCTAAGCGTTCGGACACAGCACTTTTTGGTCGATATTTCAGGGCAATGCTCGAAGAAGGTGTTTACTTGGCTCCATCTCAGTTTGAGACACTGTTTGTGTCTACAGCGCTCTCAGACGAAGACATTGAGCATATTTTAAAAGCCAATTATACCTCCTTGGAGAAGGTAATTGTATAGATCAGCCTTTGCTTATGGAGAAGCATTAAAAAAATCAGGCAATGCATTAGGTTTAACATCCATTCTGCATTGCCTGTTTTTTATATACGAGCTAATATCGAACTCAGCTAACAATCTGTTTAGCTTACTGTTCCTCCATTCCAAATGGATTTATCGGGTTGTAGAAAAGCCAACTTCCCATCCTTATCTTCAGCCATCAGCACCATTCCTTTAGACGCTATGCCCATAATAGTTCTAGGAGCCAAATTAGCCAGGATACTTACCTGTTTACCTACAACTTCTTCAGGGGCGTAGTGCTCTGCAATACCACTTACAATGGTCCTAGTGTCTAATCCTACTTCTACTGTCAGTTTTAGTAGTTTCTTGGATTTTTTTACTTTTTCAGCCTGTGTTATGGTTCCGATACGGATATCCATTTTAGTGAAATCCTCAAAGGCAATTTCTGCTTTGGCCGCAGGCACGTTCACTGATGCCAAATCATTCTCCCGCTTGGTCTCCAACAGCTTGTTCACTTGCTTCTCTATGACCTCATCTTCAATCTTCTCAAACAATAACACAGGATTATTGACCTGATGGCCTGGTTGTAGCAACTCAACCGCCCCTGCCTCCTTCCAAGAAAGTCTATCAATATTCAACATTTTGTAAATCTTCTCAGTAGTGAAAGGCAAGAAAGGGGCACCCACTACTGCTAGGTTGGCCACAATCTGAAGGCTAATATTCATGATGGTTTCTACACGCTCCTGATCTGTTTTTATCAGCTTCCAAGGTTCAGTTTCTGCTAGGTATTTATTTCCTAAGCGTGCTAAGTCCATAAAATGACCAAGAGCCTCCCGAAAATGGTAGTGCTCTATCGCCTGTCCAATCTTCACAGGATATTCCTTCAATGAATCGATCACATCCTTATCAAGGTCAGACAAGGCCTTTCTAGATGGCACCTTTCCATCATAATATTTTTGCGTCAGTACCATGGCCCTGTTCACGAAGTTGCCGAGAATGGCCACTAGCTCATTATTATTACGTGCCTGGTAGTCTTTCCAAGTAAAGTCGTTATCTTTTGTTTCTGGAGCATTAGAACACAATACATACCGGAGCACGTCTTCTTTCCCAGGGAACTCCTCCAGGTACTCGTGCAGCCATACTGCCCAGTTTCTTGAAGTAGATATTTTCTGTCCTTCTAAATTCAGAAATTCATTGGCAGGAACATTATCGGGCAGGATGTACCCGCCATGTGCTTTCAATATAATTGGGAAGATGATGCAATGAAATACAATGTTATCTTTACCTATAAAATGCACCAGCTTGGTTGATTCATCTTTCCAATACGGTTCCCAGTCTTTGCCGACCTCTTTTGCCCAATCTTTAGTGGCAGAAATATAACCAATGGGTGCATCGAACCAAACGTACAATACTTTCCCTTCAGTATCAGGCAATGGAACGGGCACTCCCCAATCCAGATCTCTTGTCATCGCTCTAGGTTGAAGTCCATTGTCCAACCACGATTTACACTGACCGTACACATTTGACTTCCATTCTTTATGTCCTTCGAGTATCCATTCTTTCAACCATGGCTCGTATTGGTTCATGGGCAAGTACCAGTGCTTGGTTTTCTTCAGTACAGGCACTTCTCCACTCAGCATCGACTTGGGCTCGATAAGGTCGGATGGGCTAAGAGAAGAGCCGCAGGACTCGCACTGGTCACCATATGCTTCGGTATAACCACAGTTGGGGCAAGTGCCCTTTATATAGCGGTCAGCCAAGAACTGCTCCGCCTTGGCATCATAATATTGTTCGATTTCCTTTTCTTCAAACAACCCTTTATCATACATGCTTTTGAAAATAGCAGAAGCTGTTTCATATTGGGTCTTGGAAGTAGTCCTAGAGTAAATATTAAAACTTATTCCTAGATCATGGAAGGACTTTCCAATCAACTTATGGTATTTGTCAGTTACTTCCTGAGGGGTTATGCCTTCTTTTTTTGCTCTAATGGTAATGGGCACACCATGTTCATCAGAACCACAAACAAAGGCCACATCGACATCATTAGCTCTTAGATACCGTACATAAATATCTGCTGGAACATAAACACCAGCTAGATGACCTATATGAACTGGACCGTTGGCATACGGTAAGGCTGCAGTAACAGTATATCTTGAGAATTTCTTAGACATATCGGTTTATTTTGCACAAAGATATATTTTGGCTATTGCATAAAAAACCGATACTATAGAAATCTTGTTGGAGAAAACATAAAATTTCGCAGAAATCAATTCAGTCCGTTATCTTCTATCAGTTGTTTATGAACAGATTTTACATCTGGAGCGTGCATAGGAAGCACTATTTCAAAAGTGGTGTTTTTTGGTTCTCCATTTGCCAGTTTGATTGCGCCCCCTAACCTTTCAACTGCTTTTTTGGCCATGTAGAGGCCTAAGCCTGTACCGCCCGACCTTGCAGAACCGTGAAAAAACATATCAAACACTTTGTCTCTAGCAGACAGAGGGATCCCAATCCCATTATCAGAAATCCTAATCAGCAGCTTCTCATGGTAAACTTTGGCAGCTTCAATCTTCACGCTGATCTCCTTTTTATCTCTAAAGAACAAGGCATTATCAAACATATTTCTAATAATAATTCCAAATAGCACCATATCAGCTTCACAAGAGAGGCTTTCATCTATATCGAAATGAAAACGAATATTGAAATGGTCGTTCTCATTGCGGAGCTCTTCCAGTACTGCCTGGATTTTCTTTTTAAGAAGGATTTTTTCCCACACCAAGTTATGGTGATTGATATCGTAAATCATCAATAGCCTCGACAGTATGTTGTTTAATTGAGTACCGGTGATTTGCAACATAGCAAAGTAGTCGCGACTCAGCTTCTCCTTTGCTTCCATCAACCCCAAATTGACTATGCCCTGCATACGAGCCAGCGGGCCCCGTAAATCATGGGAAGCCTTGTAGATAAAGTTATCCAGTTCTCGGTGAGAGGCTTTTAATTGTGTGAATGCTTGTTCTCGACTCGTCACATCATTGGCAATCACCATAATCGAATCGACGCTTCCGTCGTGGTCCAGCAACACAGAAGTATTCCATTCTATATGAAGGATGTCGTTGAACTTATTGCAATTGACGGACTGAAAATATATCCTAGGATTCTCACCGTACAAGAGATCGTGCATCATTTTGATCACATCCTCAACATCCTTTTCTAACACAAACCCAATCTCGTGGAACCGCTTGCCTACCACCTCTTCCGTCTTCCAACCGAAAATCCGCTCTGCTTGGTCCGACCACCTTATCAGTTCAAGTCGATCATTAAACTCCATTACTGCAAGGGCAGTATTGTCCACATGAAAGTTTAGCTTTTGGTAAGCCTTGTACAGCTCCAGGGTACGTTCATTCACTGTCCTTTCCAGAAAAGTATTGTTTTCCTGTAGCAGCTTATTCTTCTGAATAATCGTTTTCCGGGCCTGTTCCAGCTTATTGTGGCTTTGTTCTATCTCATCTCGCTGAGCTTCGATTTTTCTTTTCTGCTGCCTCACCTCTGCCAAGTGATTCTGGAGCATCAAATTAGTCTTTTTCTTGGCTATGTGCCTTCGCATAAGAAGGACTAAAAGCAATATGGACAATACGATAAGACAAGTAAAGAAAATGAGCAGGGTTCTATTGGATCTATAAGCCATATCCTTCATCATCGCTTCAGAAGCCAAGAGCTCCTTTTGATGTTCGAGTATTTCTATGGCCTTTCTCTTGTTTTCCATATCAAACTCCGCCTTCATTTCATCTATCCTTTTCCTGTTCTCCGCCGAAAGCAGACTATCCTTTAGGCTTATGTATTGCCTGAAATAAGCAACTTCTTTTGATTTGGCATTGAGCTTTTCGTTGGTGAGCGCCAATTGCTTATACACTTCCGCAAGCAAAGTCTTATCGCCAATACGCATGACTTCCTTTTTTGCCCTCTCTAGGGTTTCTTCAGCATTTATATAATCGCCTTTATTAAAATGTGCCAATCCTAAATTGGTCAGTATCTTACCAAGATTAAGGGTGTCATTCCCAACCGTAGCATAATTCAAGGCCCTCTTTAGGTAGGCAAGAGACTTATCGAATTCCTTCGTTTTGAGATACACTTCCCCAATCTTCATAAGTAGGCTAGCGGTCTCACTGCTGTATATGTCCTTTCTATACTCGAGCGCCTTCAAATAATTTTCGATAGCCTTTTCCGAATCTTCCAACACTGTATATACATCGCCCTTCTGTTCTAATACATCGCCCACCAAATGAGGCCTGCTGAACAAATCGAATTGATCTAGCGCTTTTCGATAATAATCTAAAGCAAGATCGAAATTATTGAACTCACGATAAATATTGCCTAGGTGAAAGGCTATCATGGCATAAAGTTCCGGCCTATACACTTTTTGTTCGAGTTTGACGCAGTTCTCAAACTCCGCAATGGCCATAGTATAATTGTTTATGTCAAGGTATATTTCGCCCAAGTAGTAGTGCACCGTGCTCTGCCTGAAGTAATCCTTTTTACCGAGGGCGATTTCCAATGCCTGACTGTATAGTCTGATAGCATGCTGGTAATTGCGCTCTTTTTTGTACGATGCGGCTTGCACCAAAAGCGTATCTATATGCTCTTTACCCTGATTGGAAGTGATTTCATCTATTGGAAAATGCCCAATGCTTCTTCCTTCAATGGAAGGAAGCATCAAATAAACAAGCAGGGCAAATATAAACCTCATTGTTCCACGCACTTTGGGATATGACAAACGATTCAAATGTATCAAAAAATTAAATTCAATACTAAATATTACATAATTATTACATATGACATTCTAAGGAAACGTTGAAAGCGTCCTAAGCATTGTTGCAATACAAGAAAAAAGTTGGTAAACTATTCAATTGCGGGTATTTTTTAGATGGTTATATGGAACAAACGCAGTTGTGCCTTATTTTATATGCTTAACTGCTCAAAAATTTAAAATATCACCTAAAAAAAATGATGGAGTAATTCCTTATCTTTGCACCCTCAAAATTTAAACGCTCTTTTAACGCTTCAAAATGGAAAGCATCAGAAACATTGCCATTATTGCCCACGTCGATCATGGAAAAACCACTACAGTAGACAAAATCATTCACGCCTCCAAGTTATTCAGAGAAAACCAAGAGTCTGGAGATTTGATCCTGGACAACAACGACCTAGAAAGAGAAAGAGGGATTACCATCTTATCTAAAAACGTTTCGGTGAGGTATAATGGAGTAAAGATCAATATAATAGATACTCCCGGACACGCCGATTTTGGTGGAGAAGTTGAAAGAGTTCTAAAAATGGCCGATGGTGTGTTGCTTTTAGTGGATGCATTTGAAGGGGCAATGCCCCAAACCCGGTTCGTTTTGGGAAAGGCATTGGACCTAGGCCTTAAGCCTATTGTGGTAATCAACAAAGTAGACAAAGAAAACTGTCGTCCCGATGAGGTTCAAGAAGAGATCTTTGACCTCATGTTCAACCTCAATGCCACAGAAGATCAATTAGACTTTACAACAATATACGGTTCATCCAAACAAGGATGGATGAGCAGAGACTGGCGCCAACCTACCGACAACCTCATCCCACTTTTAGATGCCATCATAGAAAACATCCCTGCTCCAGAAAAAAGAGAAGGAGTACCTCAACTTCAAATCACTTCACTCGACTTTTCTTCATTTGTTGGAAGGATAGCCATCGGCCGCGTGTACCAAGGTGTATTGAAAGAAGGTGCTACTATGGGCCTATGCAAAAAAGATGGCTCTGTGAAGCGCGTAAAGATCAAGGAGCTTCAAGTTTTCGAAGGCTTGGGTCGGGCGAAAGTGTCAGAAGTGGGTGCTGGAGATATTTGTGCTATCATCGGAATAGAAGACTTCGAAATTGGTGATACGCTTACCGACTTTGCTAACCCGATGCCATTGCCTAGGATCGCCATTGACGAACCCACCATGAATATGCTCTTTACCATTAACAATTCGCCTTTCTTTGGCAAGGAAGGAAAATTTGTGACTTCAAGACACTTGAGAGAGCGGTTATATAAGGAAACAGAAAAAAACCTGGCCATGAGGGTTGAGGAAACAGGCTCGGAAGATAAATTCTTGGTATATGGTCGAGGCATTTTGCACTTGTCGGTACTCATAGAAACCATGAGAAGAGAAGGTTATGAGCTACAAGTAGGACAGCCTCAAGTAATCTTCAAAGAAATAGACGGCGTGAAGTGTGAGCCTATCGAGCATTTGGTGGTAGACGTACCTGAAGCAAGTGCGGGCAAGGTTATCGAATTGGTGACACAAAGAAAAGGTGAGCTCACTATCATGGAGCCTAGAGGAGACATGCAACACCTGGAGTTTAGCATACCGGCTAGGGGCTTAATTGGCCTAAGAAACAACGTGCTCACTGCTACCTCTGGCGAGGCGATCATGAACCATCGATTTGATACTTATGCACCCTTTAAAGGAACCATACAAGGAAGAATAAACGGCTCGCTCATATCTATGGAAACAGGTCCTAGCACGGCTTACGCCATCGACAAATTGCAAGACAGGGGGATATTCTTTATCGATCCAGGAGAAGATTTGTATGAAGGACAGGTAATAGGAGAACACAGTAGGCAAAACGACATCGTGATCAATGTGCAGAAAGGGAAGCAATTGACCAACATGAGGGCTTCAGGCTCTGATTCTAATGTGAAGATTGCCCCAAAAAGGAATTTCTCATTAGAGGAAGCCATGGAGTATATCCAAAAAGACGAATACTTAGAGATCACGCCTAAGTCGATCAGGATGAGAAAGATTTACCTTACGGAAAATGAAAGAAAACGTATGGGAAATAAAACTGAAGAAGTGAATTAAGAAAAACTTATTTGCTAATATAGAAAAACGCCCCAAATTGGGGCGTTTTTTATTTTTTATCTTACTGAGAGGCCAAAAGAACAGCATAATTCCGATGAACTCAAAAGTTAAACAGACTCTCTTTCTTGTTGTATCGTAACATCTTCTTTGGCATAGGTTGGGCACGTCTTATGCGTACAAGCGACACTTCCGATCAGTAAAGTCAAGAATATGATAATTTTAAGTTTCATCTTTAATCTTCTTTTTGCTAAAAATTTATATATCATTAAAAATAATCAAATTGTAAAAAGTATCCAAACCATAATAAAAATACTTATACTTTCTACTGTTTGAGGCTTGTTAAATCGCCATTAAATTGCACCCTCGCACATCGGCATTATCAAATCTCCCCAATATCTCAAAAGAGTCGCCGTTCAGCCTACGACCTATATCTTGTGTTTCTATGAAGGCACATGATTGAACATTTGCAAGATCGATAATGTTTACGCCTCCACTATTTTTCGCCCCTTCACCATATATCTCAAATGGGTCATTGATATCTCTTATCAGTATCTTCATCCATGGAGGGGTTTCAAAATGACCATCAGCTTTTGAGTATGCCTGAGACAGCAACTCAGTCATGCCGTATTCTGAATGTATTGCTACAACATTGAATCGACGCTTCAGAATAGTGTGCAACTCCCCTCGCGTCAGCTCCTCCCTCCTGCCTTTCATTCCTCCTGTTTCCATCACGATCACATCAGCCAGGTCTACATTAAACCGCTCTGCCAAATCTAATAACGCAAAGCTGACTCCCAATAATATGACACGTCCGCCTTTATTGATGGCGTGCTTTAGCTGCTCTACCAAGCCATTATGATCATACAAATAAAAGCCCGAGAAAGGAGATTGGCTCTTCCGAATAAAATAATCGGCCATGGCCACTAAGGAGGAGTTTTCTCGCTCTAGGTAGGATGGCAGCAGCGCCATCACATGAAAGTCTTCTAGCTTCCCATAGAAGCTGTTGAAAATATGCTCTGTAACGCGAAGGTAAAAATCTACATCTTTCACATAATGCCTACTCCGGATTTGGCCGGTCGTGCCGCTGCTTTCAAATACAGTGGCTGGCTCCCATTCATGTGTGGTGACCTTATGGCTTTTAAAGAAATCGATAGGAAGAAAAGGTATATGACACAACTGGGTGACTGTAGCAATATCTACCCCCAGTAGGCTCACATATTGCGCATAAATCGGGTTATGGGTGGCCTGATACCTAAAAAGATCCAAGGCATGCGCTTCAAAAGCATCCGGCCTTATACTGAACAAATCTTCGTGAAACCTTTTAAAACTATCCATTCGTTGCGTATATTACCAAGCATATTATTAAGCATGAAGATATGCTTGTGAACATTAAATTTATCCATAAGCTTCCAAATGACTGAAATATGCTTGCTCTTATTGAGACTTTAAAGCAAAATTAGCCATTATACTTTCAAACTTTTATCCTTTATGGGGTGTCTTGGTTTTAGGTGCTAATTTATGATTATGAAAACTAGATTCTTTGTTATAGCAGTTTTTTTATTGGGAGCAATGGGCATGGTTTCTTGCGAAAGACCTCCTGAGTTTTCTTTTGTGCCCAAAATTGCCTTCGAAAAAGTCACTTACGAGGAAATACCTGCGACACAAGACTTACTCAACGTCACCATTTACTTTGAAGATGGGGATGGTGATCTAGGGGTGACTTCTGAGGAAGCTAAACACCCTCCTTTTCATGAAAACACTTATTTCCAAGCTACACCACCTCATCATCCCGTTTACAACCTAGAAGGGATTTCAACCGAGTTTTTGCTCAAACTAGGAGATATTGACACATTACCTCCATATAATTGTGTCAACTATATGGAATTTGACAGGAAACTTCCTGATAACAGCACCGTCATTGATATTGTATACCGCCAACCCAACCCGATGGGCAAAAATTTCCGCCTAAAATTTTTTATTAAGAAGGGAGAAACCTTTGAAGAGTACAACTTTATGGAAAAAACTTGTATTTCTTCTGACGGGACTTTCACGCGCCTTAATACTGCGGATTATGATCGACCCCTTCAAGGGAATCTCACTTATACATTCCGTGCAAGCAATTTAAAGGCGTACTTTGGCAGCTATCCTATTAAATTGCAAGTACAGATCATGGATAGAAAAGGCAACCTTAGCAATATCGCAGAATCTCCAGAGTTTACGCTAGATGAGGTTTTGATTAGGTAAGTATAGGATTGGTTGACTTCGTATTGCCAATTCTTAATCTGAATCCGACTCTCCTCTCAGCACATCACCCCTGACATTACCCAACAAGGTCAGTTCAGGGATGAAGAAAAGGGCGGATGAACGAAGGCTAGGTTCGAATTTAATTTACCTACTGCCTACAGTCAAACCTAATAGATTGAAGGAAAAGACGCTGGATCGCTTTCAGACATGAGTGCGTAAATGGCATCAAAGATTTCCTCTACATTGGGCTTGGAAAAATAATCGCCATCTGACCCATAAGCTGGGCGGTGCGCCTTAGCCGCAATCGTAATAGGTTGTGAGTCCAAATGGAAATAGGCGCCTTGACCTTCTATCACCTGCTGCATCATATAAGCAGAAGCGCCGCCCGGCACATCCTCATCTGCAAATACCGCTCTGTTGGTTTTTTTGATAGACTCTACGATGCTGTTGTGAATATCGAATGGCAGCAATGTCTGCACATCAATTACCTCACAGCTAATGCCTACCTTGCTAAGCTCTTCTGCGGCTTCCATGACGATCCTGCACATCGATCCATAAGTAACGACCGTAACATCATCGCCAGACCGAAGGATTTCCGGCACTCCTAATGGCACGGTAAACTCTCCAACATTGGACGGTATTCTTTCTTTCAGTCTATATCCATTCAGGCTTTCTACAATAATGGCCGTATCGTCCGATTTAAGCATAGTATTGTACATTCCTGCCGCCTGTACCATGTTGCGGGGCACCAAAAGGTAAATTCCCCTTAAGCTGTGCAAGATCATGCCCATAGGGGAACCCGAATGCCACACTCCTTCTAACCTATGTCCACGGGTTCTTATTATAACGGGTGCCTTTTGGCCTCCTTTTGTCCTATATTGGAGACATGCAAGATCGTCGGTGAGCGTCTGTAACGCATATACCAGATAATCCAGGTATTGGATTTCGGCTATTGGCCTCAATCCTCTCAATGCAGTCCCTACTCCCTGTCCTATGATCGTGACTTCTCTAATCCCTGTGTCCGTGACCCTAAGCTCGCCGTACTTTTGCTGCAACCCAGCAAATGCCTGATTCACATCCCCAATTTTACCCACGTCCTCACCAAATGCGAATACCTTAGGATCCCGCTTTAGAGCGGCATCAAAGCATGCCTGTAATACTTCCCTTCCATCCACAAAATGCTCTGCCCCTTTATATTCAGGCTTTACTTCTTCAATCTTTATGGCTGCGACAGGAGATTCACTATACAAATGCGAACTATACCTTTCTTCATTTTCAACTTTAGCCTTTTCGTGCCATTGAAGTAAGGCCTCTTTAGCATCATGGCTTTCCCCTCTCATCAATCTCAATGCCTTCTTTACTGCCCTCACCGCATCTAATCTTATGGGATTTAGGGCATTTTTCAAGTCATCATGAATTTCCATCAGTTTTTTTCTCTGCGGAGAAACCATCGCAGCCTTTTTAATCCCTTCTAGCGCTTGCTCATAATCCTCCTTCATCGACTGCACAAACGCCTTCCACGCCCGCTCCTTGGCCTTTTTTGCCGCTTCTTTTGCATCCTTCTCTATTTGCTTCAAAGTCTCCTCTGAGGCCAAGTCATTCGCCAAAATCCACTCCCTCATCTTTTTATTGCAGTCATATTCCGCTTCCCATTGCAGCCGCTCCTTGCTCTTGTAGCGCTCGTGAGAACCAGAGGTGGAATGCCCTTGGGGTTGGGTCATCTCCAATACATGGATGAGTACAGGCACATGCTCTTTCCTACTAATCTCTGCAGCTTTTTTATAAGCTTTGCGCAGGCCTTCATAGTCCCAACCATTTACGCGTATTATTTCAAATCCTTCTCCATCTTCATCCCGCTGAAAACCTTTCAGCGCCTTGGAAATCTCCCCTTTGGTCGTATGGTACTCATTAGGAACAGAAATACCATAACCATCATCCCAGATCGAAATCACCATAGGGATTTGCAGCACGCCAGCGGCATTAATTGCCTCCAGGAAAAGTCCTTCTGATGTAGAAGCATTTCCAATGGTGCCAAAGGCCACTTCATTTCCTTTGTTGGATAGGTCTGTAAATTGATGCAAGTCGGGGTTCTGTCGGAACAGCTTGGAGGCATAGGCCAAACCTACCAACTTCGGCATTTGGGCTGCTGTAGGAGACGTATCAGAAGTGGCATTTTTCTCTTGTGCCAACTTCTTCAACATACCATTTTCGTCGAGCATCCTCGTGCCAAAATGGCCATTCATCAATCGTCCGGCTGAGGCAGGCTCAGCTTCTATATCTGTATGTGCGTATAATTGCGCAAAAAACTGCTGCAAGGTAAGCTCACCAATGGCCAGCATAAAGGTCTGGTCTCTGTAGTATCCAGCTCGAAAGTCCCCCACCTCAAAGACCCGGGCCATAGCTATTTGTGCCAATTCTTTTCCGTCACCAAAAATCCCGAATTTGGCCTTGCCCATAAACACTTCCTTCCTACCAAGCAAGCTGGCTTCCCTACTCTCACAGGCCAATCTATAATCCTCTATAATTTCCTCTGTGGAAATGTCCAAATCCAAAAACGTTTTCGTAGAATTCACCTTTTCCTGCTTTTAATTTCAACAGATAATCAAAATTATCCGATATTTCACTGCATATGGGATGCTAACAAAAGTAACCCAAAATCATCAATCTTTCAAATCAACCTCCTTGTACGGCTCTATGTAATAAGTTGCATAAGATTATAGCCACGTAGCCATGATGATTACTTATATTTGTATGGACAACATAAAATCAGCAATAAAAATCGCAAAAATGAAGTATACTAAAACAATATTTCTTTTATCGCTTTTGTTTATTTTATCCCAAGGATATGCCCAGCCCATTATCACCTTTGAAAACACGATACATGACTTTGGGCAGATTCCAGAAGGAATAGTTGCCACACATGAGTTCAAATTCACAAATGAGGGTGATTCACCGCTCATTTTAAACAAGGTGCAAGCCTCCTGCGGGTGCACGACCCCATATTGGACAAAAGAGCCTATCCTGCCAGGAAAAGAAGGCGTTATCACGGCTTCCTATAACAGCAAAGGAAGGCCCGGTGCTTTCAATAGAAGCATCACCATCACCTCAAACGCTTCTGAACCTGTGATCAGGCTATTTATAAAAGGTAACGCAGCCCCAGTGAACAATGCAGGTGAAATATACACCAAAGAGGAACTTGAAAGCTCTGCCACCATTAATGTGGAGAAAACCATTATCAACATCGGAAAGGTCGAAAACGGCAGAGGTGTTCCGGTAAAAGTACGCGTAAAAAACACAGGAAAGTCCAATCTTATCATTTCAGGTTTACAAGCAGCGTGCAGATGCCTTCACATGAGTGCCGACTCCCCTACCCTAATCCCACCAGGCAAAACAGAGGAGCTCAGTTTGGTCTATAGGGCCAAAACCACTGGAAAAGTTGCCGAAACAGTGTCGATACAAACCAATGACCTGATGACGCCAGAAGCCAAAGTAATCATCCATGCCGAAGTAGTGGAAAGTTTGAGCAATACCAGCATATTACGAGAAAGAGACTCAGGTTTTGCGTTTTAAGCCAAAAATATAGGGGGTTTATTTGGAATACCCTGAGCTCACTTACTAAAATCAGGCCCTTAAAAACAGATCAAAGTTTCTGGATCCTTTTCTAAAATAAGGTCTGTTCTCTATAATACAATACCCCCATAAAAAAGCACCCTTTCTTGAGGATGCTTTCGAACCTAAATTAAACATGAAAAAATCTATATCCTGATCTAAAAAATTAAAATAAAAAAATAAAAGACTAAAAAGTCAGATGCCCATATTAAAAAAAACCAGTTTAAAAAATTGACATCTTATCCACTTAAGGATACGCCATACTATTTGCATGAAGTGTGCCAAATTCATAAAACTTGCTTTTTGTGCACAAAAGAGCCCTTTAACGCCAATAATATTCTTTTTCACTCAAAATATACTATCATAATGAGAAATCTATTTTCATTATGATAGGCTTTTTGATAATTTGATAGGGAAGTTTTAAGATAAAGGAAATTCTTTTAGCTTAGTAGGAAATATAATAGATAGAGAGGTTCGGTGTGGTTCATATCAGATCGTTGTAAAACATTTAAAACCACAAATGAGAAATAAACTTAAATTTTTAATAATTCCTTTTTTAGGACTTTTAATCGGTTGTGCAAGCGGACAACTTAAGACAACCGAATTGAAAAACGATGAATCTATAATTATAGCCAAAGCTTTTATAAATAATGGCGGAGAACGTATACAAACAAAATGGAATTTTCTGTGGGACGAAAGATTGTGGGGAAAAAATGCGGTTTGGATTGAAAAAGACGGATTTGTTGCTATGAAACTACCAAAAGGCAAACATTTTATTTCTCTGCTTCAATATAATCAATATCGTAAAAACATTCCAGACAATTATCTGTCAATAGAATTAGAGCCAAACAAAATATACTACATTGGAGATTTGACTTTTAATTGGAATATTTCAACAGACGATGTTGCAAATACCGGCGTAGTCGGAGCGATATCAGATGCGAAAAAAAACGAACCAAAAATTCAAGTTGATCTAATTGACAATTATGAAAATACAGTTAAGCAATTCAATCAAAAATATGGAAATTCCAAACCCGTAGAAAAGCAACTAATCCGAATTGAAAACTGAAAAAATAAAAACTTTTTACATCAGCACCTAAGAAAATATGGGGCGGACGGTGGTTTCCGCAAGCTTCGTTCTTCATGGCTATCTTTGTCACAGGCGGACGGCTAAGAGCTTCGAATGCCCCACGTTTCTTAGCTGAGAACCGTTATGACATTCCATAAAAGTAATGAGAAAAATCATCTTACTAATAACTATTTCATTAATTTCATTTTCTTGTAAAAAAAATGTTATATGGGGCTAAGCCATGGTTCGTGTCTTTGCGAAACATGAATTTTCCCTTCCCGATGGATTTCTATATTAAATATCTTTTAAGAATCATTCTTAGCATTCAAGGTGGTGGGCGTGGGGACACGACCCACGGCAAAAGTGCATTGAAACCGCCACAAGCCGTACACAAACCGATATGGCATATTAAACCTAAACTCAACAACGAAACCGGTCACACCTATTTGGCTCCCATACTGGCAGGCAGGGATCTCCCGATTCGGAAGCAGCTCTTCTTATTAACCTTCTAAAAAACTGAACTTAGGAGGTTTATTTGCTCTCCCAGGGGCAGAGGTGTAAAGAGGAGATTCCGAATATTTACTCCGTGAAAAACTTCGTAAATTCCGGAATGACGTGTGGGATCGAGGCGATTTAATCGCATACTGCCTTAACCCCGACGCAGTATGCCCCTAAACCGCTTACTGCTCAATCCACGCCTTGACTTCATCCAGCGTAGGGTTCTTCACATCGTTTAGCTTCATCTTCTTGCGCATGCCGCAAACATCGTTGAACAATTTCGTAGGCACGGCATTGTTCAGATGCTCGATGGTGACAACGCCCAACTTTTTAAGGACTTGAATAAGTGCTTCTGGAACTCCCCTGTCGAGGTACTCTTGGTCTGTAGCAAACTGCACCTTCTTTTCTGGCTTCATCTGAGGAAAGAAAATGACATCCTGAATAGAGTTTGAGTTGGTCATAATCATCGCCAGTCTATCTATGCCTATTCCCAAGCCAGCAGTGGGCGGCATGCCATACTCAAGCGCCCTTAGGAAATCCTCATCCAGCACCATGGCCTCGTCATCTCCTCTTTTTCCTAGCTCCAATTGCTCTTCAAATCTTTTCCTTTGGTCGATCGGGTCGTTCAATTCAGAGAAGGAATTACAGATTTCTTTACCGTTACAGATGGCTTCGAACCTTTCTACCAGTCCTTCTTTTGTCCTATGTCTTTTGGCCAATGGGGACATTTCCACCGGATAGTCTGTGATAAATGTGGGCTGAATAAGATGTGGCTCGCACTTCTCCCCGAATATTTCATCTATGATCTTGCCTTTGCCCATAGAGTCGTCCAATGGCACGGCCAGCTCTTTGGCTGTTTTTCTCAACTCTGCCTCGTCCATTTCAGAAATATCTACCCCTGTAAAATGTTCTATTGCCTCGAACATGGTAAACCGCTTCCATGGACGTTGGAAGTTAATGGTATGCTCCCCTACTTGCACCTCGGTAGTGCCATGCAAGTCTAGAGCAACTTTTTCTACCATTTCCTCTACCAGATTCATCATCCAGTTGTAGTCCTTATAGGCTACGTAAAGCTCTATCTGGGTAAACTCTGGGTTGTGGAAACGAGACATCCCCTCATTACGGAAGTCCTTAGAAAACTCGTACACCCCTTCAAAACCACCTACAATCAATCTTTTCAAGTAAAGTTCGTTGGCAATACGTAGGTACAAAGTCATGTCCAACGTGTTGTGATGCGTCTTGAATGGTCTGGCTGCCGCTCCACCGTAGAGCGGTTGCAAAATGGGCGTTTCTACTTCCAAATAACCTTTGTTGTTCAGGAAATCCCGAATGGTATTGGTGAGTTGTGTTCTTTTGACAAATGTATCGCGCACATGTGGGTTAACAATTAAATCCACATACCGCTGCCTGTAGCGCTGCTCCGGATCTGAAAAAGCGTCGTACACTTTTTTGTTGCCTGTCTCATCTACGGCCTCCTTTACGATAGGAAGCGGTTTGAGCGACTTGGTAAGCAACTTGAAATCGGTAACATGAATGGATATTTCGCCTGTCTGTGTGGTAAAGACATACCCTTTCACGCCAATGATATCGCCAATGCCCAAGAGCTTTTTAAATACCGTATTATATAAAGTCTTATCCTCTCCAGGACATAGATCATCTCTCCTAAAATATAGCTGGACACGACCAGTGGCGTCCTGAATTTCTGCAAACGAGGCGGAACCCATGATACGCCTGCTCATGATCCTCCCTGCTATAGCAATATCCTTGTAGTCGGTTTTCTGCTTTTCGTAATTGGCATGTATATCTGCCGCAGAAACGTTTACAATAAACTCTTCAGAAGGATAAGGGTCGATGCCCATTTTTATCAGCTCTTCCCTTTCTTGTCGCCTAAGGATCTCTTGTTCGCTTAATTGCATAGGATTGTATTTTTGGAGGTGCAAAAATAAGGATATTTATTCATTACAAAAATTTGGACTGAACATATTAGCTACCAGCCAGATGTTTCTCCCAAAGCAATTTTCCTTCTTCTTGACAGTTCCTTTTTCACCAGTAAAAGTTCGCGGCTACTTTGCCCTGCAATAGAGGTGTTTTCTTCTGCTCTCCTAAACAAATAAGGCATAACCGCCCTCACTGGCCCATAAGGCACATACTTCACGACATTGAACCCTGCTTTGGCAAGGCTAAAGGAGATATTGTCGCTCATGCCATAAAGCTGGGCAAAATACACCCTATCATCGTCATTTTTCAAGCCATGTTTCTCCATCAATAAAAGCAGGTAATAATTGCTATACTCATTGTGCGAACCTGAGCATAAGGCTATCCGCTGCTTATTGTCTAGACAAAATTTGAGCGCCCTGTTGTAATCAATATCCGTGGCGGTTTTATTGCGATGGATGGGGTCTTCATAGCCACGGACCAATGCTTGGTGCCGTTCTTTCTCCATATAAGCCCCTCTCACGAGCTTTGCACCCAGGTAATATTGATAAGTGGCCGCATGCTGAAAAGCTATTTTCAACCGGGCCAGCATGTCTTTGCGGTACATTTGATAGGTATTATAAACGATTGGCTTTTCTTGATTATATTTGCGCATCATCTCATACACAATCTCGTCTATCGCATCCTGTATCCAACTCTCTTCCCCATCTATAAACAACCGGACGCTGCTTTCATAGGCATGTTTGCAGATTGACTCTATCCGAGTCAGAATATTTTCATAGGCTGGGTAGTCCTTTTCTGTGAGCATCCCATTTTGCTTTCTTTCCAAAATATCGCTAGAAGCCACGCCAGTGGCCTTAAAAACGCAGAAAGGAATATGAGGAGAATGCTTTGCCTTGTCAATAGTTCTGATGATTTCAGCCGTAGTCTCTTCAAAACCTTTTTCTGTTTTTTCGCCCTCTACAGCATAATCAAGTATGGTTCCTATGTTATATTTTGCCAGAGATTGAATGGTCTTCTCGCTTTCTTCAATATTTTCTCCTCCACAAAATTGCTTGAAAATGGTGCGCTTGATGATCCCTTCTATGGGCAATCCTGCTTTTAAGGCCAATCTGACTGAAAAAGTGCCAGCACGGGCTAAGAGCCTATTATTCATAGCTGCGAACAGCCAATACATTCTTTTCAGCTCTTTGGTAGATCTTGAAGCAAAGGCCACAGCCGTATTGTCAAAAGAAAGCTGCTCTAGGTTGTTCATATGTTAAAAAATGAAGCTTGGAATGATAAATAATAAGCAGCCTAGAAAGTTTTACAATAGCTGAAAAATCTCTTTGGCCAAGCTGTCGATCTCTTCCGTGGTATTATAACTGTGCAGACAGATCCTCAATCTTTCTGAGCCTGGTCTTACAGTGGGCGAAAGGATAGGCCTAACATTAAACCCCTTGCGCTGCAATGCATCTGCGATCATTTTCACGGTTTCTACTTCTGGTATCACCAATGCTTGTATGGCGCTGTCACTTTCAACAACCCTTGCGCCAGCTCTCAAGAACTGTGGAACGATCTGCGTTTTGAAGTACTCAATATTTTTCTTTAGCTCAACCTGAAGATCTAAATTTTGAGCCAAATACTGGAATGCTGCCTGGATGGATACGAGGCTGTGCCCAGGCAATGCCGTAGTATATATAAAAGGCCTTGCAAAATTGATGAGGTATTGTCTGAGGACCTGATCGCCTACCACAACGGCTCCGTGAACCCCCATAGCCTTTCCGAACGTATATACACGGGCAAAAACCTCATCTTCTAAACCCAGTGAACATACCAATCCGTTGCCTTCACGACCCCAAATACCTGTGCTGTGTGCCTCATCGACAATAAGGTTTGCCTTGTATTTTTTACACAAAGTCAATATTTCCTCCAAAGGAGCCTTGTCGCCATCCATGGAGTAAACAGACTCTATTATTACAAAAATATCGCCTTGGCCTTTCTCGATTTTCTTTTTTAGATCATCAAGATCATTGTGCCTAAAGGCCAGCTTCTGTGCATAACTTAGCCTTGCACCTTCTTTCATACAGGCATGCGCAAGTTCATCCAAAATAATCGTGTCACCCCGCTGAGGCACGGTAGAAATCACTGCAAGGTTGGCAGTGTACCCAGAATTAAATAAGAGCGCACTCTCACCTAAAAACACTTCGGCCAAATACGCCTCCAGCGCTTCTGCATAGGCCGTATTGCCCGATAGCAGACGAGAGCCCCTGGCTCCATTGGTAGCATGAGGAAGCTGCTGATAATCTTCTTGAATCCTCTTTTTTAGCGCTGTGGACCTGGCCAAGCCCAAATAATCGTTAGAAAGGAAATCGATACCTTCATGATCCAAGAAGAGCTTGCGTAAAAGGCCTTGCTCCTTTCTATTGGCTAATTTTTTTGCTAATTTTTGCCGAATGCTCATCGATAATATATATGTCACAGCCCCTTGTCAATTCCAAGAAGCTCCATTGAAAATTGCCCTTTGTACCTTCTTTCGCAAGGTAAATTATTACCCTTCAATAGAAAAACAAAACCCTTAGAAGATATTCAATATTAAGGCTGTAAATGACCAAGTATGTTTGTAAATTGCGTGTTTTGAAGACTGGAATTAAGAATGGATTATTTAAAAGAACTCAACGAACCTCAGCGGGAAGGCGTGACCAATACAGAAGGCCCTGCGATGATCATTGCAGGAGCAGGTTCGGGGAAAACACGGGTACTTACTTACAGAATAGCACATCTTATCAAAGCAAAGGGCGTTGATCCTTTCAATATCCTTGCGTTGACTTTTACGAACAAGGCTTCCCAGGAAATGCGGAGGCGAATTGAAAAAGTGGTGGGCAGCGATGCCAGAAACTTGTGGATGGGCACGTTTCACTCTGTGTTCGCACGTATTCTCCGGGCTGAGGCCGGCAGGTTGGGTTATCCATCCAATTTCACCATATATGACACGGATGACTCCAAGTCACTGATCAAGAACATCATAAAGGAAATGGGATTGGACGACAAGGTGTACAAACCCAATGTTGTCCTAAATCGCATATCGGGTGCCAAAAACAGGCTAGTTTCTTGGCAAGCATATTTGAATAATCCCGTATACCGTGCTGATGATGAAGAAAACTTGAAGCCCGAAATGGGCAATATTTACAAAGCGTACGTCCAAAGGTGCTTCAAGTCTGATGCCATGGACTTTGACGACCTGTTGTTTAATACTAACGTGCTTTTCAAGGATCATCCAGATGTATTGAACAAATATCAGCACCGCTTTAAGTATGTCTTGGTAGATGAGTTCCAGGACACCAACCTATCCCAATATCTCATCACAAAGAAGCTTTCTGCGGTTCATCAAAATATAGCCGTTGTCGGCGACGACGCTCAAAGCATTTATGCCTTCCGAGGAGCTGACATACAAAACATCCTGAATTTCGAGAAGGATTTCCCTGACCTCAAGATCATTAAGCTGGAGCAAAACTACCGTTCTACACAGAACATAGTGAATGCAGCCAACTCCATCATTGTGAAAAATAGGGCACAGTTGAAAAAAAATGTGTGGACATCGAACCCTTTAGGATCGCCCATTACATTGATCAAAGCCACGACGGACAATGAGGAAGGCAAACTGGTCGCTTCTTCCATATTTGAGGAGAAGATGAACAACCAGCTACGCAATAGCGACTTTGCTGTGCTCTACCGCACTAACAGCCAATCAAGGGCTATAGAGGAAGCGTTGCGCCGCATGAATATAAAATATCGGATCATAGGAGGGCTATCATTCTACCAACGCAAGGAGATTAAGGACCTGCTTTCTTATATCCGTTTTTCTGTCAACCACAACGACGAGCAAGCCTTACGGCGCATCATCAACTTGCCTAAAAGAGGCATTGGACCCAGCAGCGTTGATAAGCTCATCGTAGCGGCAGAAGACCACAGCATGACCCTTTGGGAAGTCATCTGCCACGTGGATCAATTTATTACGGGGAGAACGGCCAATGCGATTGACGATTTTGCCACCATGATCAAAAGCTTCGTGGTGAGCGTAAACAACAAGGATGCTTTTGAGGCCGCCAGTCACATTGCCAAAAATTCTGGTCTACTAAAAGAACTCTACGAGGACAAAACGATTGAAGGGCTTAACCGCTACGAGAACGTTCAGGAACTTTTGCACGCCATAAAAGAGTTTGTTGATAATCCGGATAATGAGG
>SMEH01000027.1_pt1 | contig 46337 bp, 35 predicted proteins | sample 2456361 | NCBI WGS metagenome assembly SMEH01 (sample SAMN10132587, study PRJNA489261) | soil metagenome | isolation source: day1 control-loamy sand soil ammended | place: USA | reverse complement strand
ACGCCCCCCGCGGTGGCCGAACCACCCGCGCTCGCCGCCACGGCGGCCCCCAGTCCCGCGCTGGACGCGGTCAACGCCAGACCCGACAGTGGAACGAGGACCACGATGACGCTCGCGTGCGTCCGCAGGCTCGAGCACACCCGTCGCAGCTCGTCGTACACCGATCGGCACGACGAACAGCCGCTCAGATGGCCACTGATCCGGTGCGCCTCCGAATTCGTGACTCCCCCCGCGGCGTAACTGCCGAGCTTGCGCACCACACCCCGGCAACTACCCCGACTGCGGTCCACGGCCAAGTGCGCCTGCAGGTACGCGGCACGCAAACCGATCCGGGCCCGCCGCGCGAGAGCGGCCGTGGCGTTGGCGCTCAACCCGAAATGGGGCGCGGCCACGGCAGGCTGTTCCCCTTCGACCTCGGTACGCCACAGGACCGTGCGCCAGCGTTCGGGGAGGCTGGCGAACGCACGCACGATGAGCGCGGCCTCCGCGGTACGGCTCTGCCAATCGAGCCAATCGGTGTTCGCGCCGAGTCTGGCGATGAGTTCCTCGTCGGTGACGGGCACGTCCCGGCGGGCGGCCTGCCACTCCCACGTGACTCGTCTCGCCACGGTCAACAGATAGGCACGGATGTTCTCCTTGGGTCCGTTGCCCCTGCGGATGGCCTGGAACACGCGGAAGAACGTCTCAGCCGTGACGTCCTCGGCCTCGGAGGCGTCGGCCACGAGTCCACGGGCCAACCTGCGCACGGCCGTTTCGTGATCCCGGAAGAGCTCACTGAACGCGGCGTCGTCCCCCAGGCGGATGCGCTCGATCAGACCCGGCTGATCGGATGTGGAGTCCGAGTCGGTCAACATTCAGCCAGGCACCCCCTCCGGGCCGTCGCCCTTTCGGTTGAACTTTGAACACCATACGGAGTCACTCGTGTACCTGCACGCCTTCACGGGACGGAACACCGGAGGACCCTCTGCGAAGTGGCGAAACGGGAAGGTGTAAAGTGTTCTGCGCACGGGTTGGAAGCCGGTGCACGCGGACGTAGCGCAGTTGGTAGCGCATCACCTTGCCAAGGTGAGGGTCGCGGGTTCGAATCCCGTCGTCCGCTCTCCTGCGACAAAGGCGGTGGCCGTCGGCCACCGCCTTTGTCGTTCGTGAGGGCTGTGTCTTTCGTCGTCTTTCGTCGTCTTTCATCGTCTTTCGTCTTCGGGCGTCCGAGGACTTCGGCCAGCTTCCGAGCACGCCGGGTTCGGCTCACGCTCCCCGGCGACGTCAGTCGCCCATTGCCCGCAAGCACACGAGCACGACGTCGATGAGCGGGATCAAACGAGGTAAACGAGACCGAACGGACGAAACGGCGACGAAGACGTCAGTACCGGCCGATCGCTTGTGGCCGTTCGCGCCGTGCCGCGTTCGACACACCACCGCCGACGGGCGACCGACGGTGTGGTGTGGTCACTCAGAACCGCTGACTCCGGTACCCACCGGGCAGGACACACCCGTACCGCCGATACCGCAGTAACCGTGGGGGACCTTGTACAGGTACTGCTGGTGGTAGTCCTCGGCGTAGTAGAACTCCCGTAGCGGCGCGATCTCCGTGGTGATCTCACCGTAGCCCGCGGCGGACAGGGCCTTCTGGAACGCCTCCCGCGAGGACTCGGCCGCCTTCAGCTGCTCGTCGTTGGCGTAGTAGATCGCCGACCGGTACTGGGTGCCGATGTCGTTGCCCTGACGCATGCCCTGCGTCGGGTCGTGGCCCTCCCAGAACACCTTCAGCAGCGACTCGTACGAGACCTGCTGCGGGTCGAACACGACGAGCACCACCTCGGCGTGGCCGGTGAGGCTCGTGCAGACCTCCTCGTACGTGGGGTTGGGGGTGTACCCACCCGAGTAACCGACGGCCGTGGAGTACACACCCGGCGTCTGCCAGAACAAACGTTCCGCACCCCAGAAACAACCGAGGCCGAACACCGCCGTGCGCATCCCCTCGGGGAACGGGGGTTTGATCCGCCGGTCGGGGAACACGGCGTGCAGGTCAGGTGTCGCAAGCGCTTCGGCCCGCCCGGGCAGGGCCTCGTCGGCGGATACCAGCTGCGTCTTGCTTCGGCCGAACAGCACCATGTACTCGATTCTACCGCCGGAATGTCACGCTAAAGCGTGGCGAACTAGGGTGTACGCGCTATACACCGCTCAGGGGAGTTGGCGATGTCTTGGCAAGAAGAGTTGCGTCGTCTCGATACTGAGCTCGCAGCGGGCACCATCAGCAGCAGCGAGCACCGGCGTCGACGCGAGGACATCCTCGCCGAAGTATCGGGCGCTCCGCTCGTGTCGCCTGCTCCCGCGGCGGCCTCGTCGACGACGCCTTCCTCGTCCTCGTCGGCGTCCTCGTCGACGTCGTCGACGTCGACGTCCTCGTCGGCGACACCGGACAAGCCCGAGTCCTCCGCTTCGAACGACCCATCCGAGCCCTCCGCGGCCTCGAAGGATTCGGAAAAGCCGCAGGACACACCGGGTGGGACGACGTCCGAACCGCACGGCGACGACTCCGGCTGGCGGAGCACCAACCCCGCGCGGACGACCTCCGACCCCGCCGGGACAACACCCCCCACGCCGTCCGACTTCTTCACACCGTCCGGGTCGAGGAAGCCGACCAATCCCTTGGAGGACCTGGACGCCCTGCGGGCCACCGCCCCGAACGCGGCGGCACTGCTTTCCGGCGCCAAACCCACCACCGCTCCCAGCCCGGCCGACGAGCGCCCCACGGAGCTGATCCGCTATCCGGACCTTCCACCCCCGTCGTCCGAGGAGAACCGCTCCGACACGGGGGAGGAGGGCCCCCGGCGTCCGGCACTGACCTGGGTCGCCATCTCCGGCGCGGTGCTCGTGGCGCTCGGTGCCGTGATCGGTGGCGCGTGGTGGCTGGGCCAGGACTCCTCGGACCCGGCCCCCGTGTCCACCACGCCGTCCGGGGAGGTCACACCCACGGACTCGGAGGTCGCGCTGGCGGACAAGCTGCCCACCTTGCCCGGTGAGCAGAGTCCGAACAACTCCACGATGTCGGTCGACCGTGGCGCGGAACTCGGGCTCTATCCCGAGCAGACGGCCAACTTCTTCACCGAACACGGCGTCACCGAGGTGATCGTCCGCGGTTCACTGGACGGTTCGACCGGTTATCTGCTCCTGGTGTTGCGCACCGGTGAACCGGCACAGGCGCAGCACGTGGCAGAGCACCTGTACCAGGTCACGCTGCCCGAGAAATCCACCGAGAGCGAGGGCCCACCCCGCATAGCGAGCGGCTTTTTCGAACAGAAGTGGGTGCACGGTGCCTGGTACGCCTCGAACGAGTACGCGGTGGCGTTGGTGGTCACGGAGCCGTCCAACGGCGAGCCCGGCACACTCTCGGAAAAGTTACAACGCATAGTGGAACCGCTACAGGAAGTCCTACCCGCGCACTGACCTTGCGCATTCTTTTCCCGAAAGATCGCGGTCAGATCACGATTCCACCCTCGCCGACATGCCCGGTTTGGGACGTGCAGAATAGTCCCGGGTTCGAGAATCAGTGGTACTGACCGGTCACGTGTCGCTGTCCGGGTTCGAGATAGGGGGCCTCACGGTGTCCTGGCAGGAAGAGTTGCGCAAGCTGGACGAGGAGCTTGCGTCAGGTCGCCTCTCCGCAGACGACTACCGGGTTCGCCGAGACCAGGTGCTGTCATCCGCGGTGACCAGCGGCGAGAATCCCGCCGAAGGACAGCAGGCCCAGCCGCAGCAGGCGCAGCCGCAACAGGCGCAGCCACAGCAGCCCCCAGCGCAACCGGACCAGTCCGCGGACAGCAGCGCCAATTCGACCCAGATCATCTCGCCGGCCAGCCTCCCCCAGGGGAACCCCCAGCAGCATGCGGAGGGCAACCAGCTCGCCAACGCCGAGCGCACACAGGTCGTGTCCCCGTGGCAGGGCCAACCGCAACAGCAGCCCCCGCAGTACCCGCAGCAGCCCGGTCCCGTCTCGCCTGCGGCAGGGTTCCAGCAACCCGGCCCCGCCTCGCCTGCGGCAGGGTTCCAACAGCCGGCACAGCCGTGGAACGCCCCCCAAGCGGACCAGAGCCCGCCGTGGGGTGGTTCGGAATTCCCGCCGCTGACCCCACCCACCCAGACGGAGGAGACGGGCCAGGGCCCGGAGTCGTTCGAGACGTCGTCCGGTAAGGGCAAGAAGATAGCCGGCATCATCGCGGCCGTGGTCCTGCTCGCGGGACTCGGCGTCGGCGCGTGGTTCCTCTTCTCCGGCGGTTCCGACGACGACAACGTCGCGGACGACAAGCCGACGCAAACGGCCACGAACCCCGCGCCCACGTCGTCCGCACCGCCGAAGGACGACCTGGAGATCGCGCAACTGCCCGGGGCGACGAGTGAGCGGACGGACATCACCTCGTTCGAGGACGTGGTGGCCCACCAGGTGCTGACCGAGGACGAGAACAAGATCTACGAGGACGCGGGGGCTGGGGAGGCCAGGATGGTCGTCTCCGAACTGTCCTCCGACGTCAAAGTGGTCGTCCTGACGGTGCAGACCGCGTCCGCGAGTGCCGCGTCGACCGCGGTCGACGACCTCGTGGCGCTGCAGAAGAAGAACGGCATGGACCCGTACGAAGGCGAGACCCCGCAGGGCGTGGAGGCCACCCAGGTCGACAAGAACGACAAGTTCCCGGCCGCCGCACGCGCGCACTACGCACACGGCAACACGGTCGTGCGCATCCAGGTCACCGCGCCGGAACTCTCCGGGGTCGGCGATCCCTTCGAGGAGATCATCGCGACACAGCTGCAGGCGCTGCCGGCCGATGTCTGACGCCCGTACCCGGTCGCCGCAGGCATCCGCGTGCACGGTCGTCACCGAACGGCAGTTGCCGGCGGCACGGGTACTGGCCCGGTCGTATCTCGACCATCATCCCGACCACGACTTCGTCGTCCTCGTCGTGGACCGAGCCGAGTTCCCCGAACGGCCGGCCGACCATCGGGTGATCGGCTACCGGGAACTCGACCTGGACCCGGATGAGTTCCTCCGACTGGCCACCTGTTTCCCCGCGCCCGAGCTCATCGAGGCGGTCGTCCCCTCGCTGCTGCGGAGCTTGCTGGACGAGTACGACGTCGTCGTGTACCTGGCTTCGGAGACCGAGGTGCGTGCCCCCTTCCCGGAGATCACGCGGCTCGGCGCGGAACACGGCGTCGTCCTCGTCCCTCGGCTGCTTTCCCCGCTTCCCCGGGACGGTAAGGAGCCCGATACCGAATCACCGGTCTTCAACAGCGGTTTCCTCGCCGTCGGGGCCTCGGCCCGACCGTTCCTCGACTTCTGGGCCGATCGGTCCAAACGCGACGCTTCTGGTTCGGCCGAGCGGACTTTGGAGCTGGTCCCCGGCCTGTTCCCGCACACGGTGGTCCGCGACCCCGGGCTCGGGGTGGGCTACTGGAACCTGCACGAACGCCCGCTCCATCGGCGAGCCGACGGAACGATCGAGGTCGCGGGCACTCCACTGCGGTTCCTCCACTTCACCGGCTACCGGCCCGACAAACCGTGGCAACTCACCACGCACTGCCGCCGACCACGGATCCGACTCTCCCGGAACCGCACGTTGCGCGAGCTGTGCGACGACTACGGCGACAGACTCCGCCAGGCCGGTTATCGGGAGCCGCCCGAGGGATCACTCGAGGACGACGACCACGGCTTCGCCCGGCTGCCCGACGGTTCGCCACTCACCGAACACATGCGCCGGGCGTTCCACACCGCCTGGCTCGAGGCCACCGACCCCGGACTCGACGACGACCCGATCGAACGGACCCCCGAGGAGGTCCCGCCGCATCCGTTCGGCGACGACGGCGGTTCACAGTTCCGCCGGTGGCTGACCTCCCCGTCGTCACCACCGGAGAGGACCGCCGGACTCAACCGGCTCGTCATGCGGTTGTGGTTGAGTCGGGTCGACCTCCAAGCGGTGTTCCCACACCCGTACCGCGAGGACAACACGGGCTTCCGCCAGTGGTGTCGGGTCCACGGGGTCGCCGAAGGACTGCTGCCGGAGTGGGCCCTGCCCCACGAGCCGGCCACCCCGTCCCCGCCGATCGACGAATTCGGCGTCAACGTCGCGGGGTACCTCACGGCCGAACTGGGACTGGGCGAGATGGGCCGGGTCATCCACCGCGCCGTGCGTGAATCGGGGGTACCGGTCGTCTCCGTCGTGGAGGAGCACTCGGTCGCACGGACCGTCCGAACCGCGTTGGACGCGCCGGAAACGGCGGGCTGGCCGAAGTTCCCGGTGAGCATCCTCGCCGTGAACGCCGACTACACCGGCCTGCTGCTCGACAGTCATCCCGACGTGGGGTACAGGCGTTACCGGATCGGCCTGTGGGCCTGGGAGCTGGAGGACTTCCCACCACACCTGCACAAGGGGTTCGACCTGGTCGACGAGGTGTGGACGGTCAGCGAGTTCTGCGCGCGGGCGATCGCGCCGCACTCCCCGGTGCCGGTGAAGGTGATTCCCGTCCCGGTGCTCGACCCCGGCGAGAAACCACGTCCACCCCGCGCTCCGGGCGACCCCGTCCGGTTCCTGTTCGCGTTCGACTTCAACAGCACCGGGCAGCGGAAGAACCCGTGGGGGGTCGTCGAGGCCTTCCGACGGGCGTTCGGCGACCGGACCGACGTGCGCTTGACGATCAAGGCCACGAACGGCCACCTGCATCCCGAGGCCGAGGAGCGGCTGCGGCACGTCATCGGTGCTGACGAGCGCATCGAGCTGCTCGACCGGTACCTCAGCGTCGCCGAACTCGACGCCCTCTACGCCGACAGCGACGCCTACGTCTCACTGCACCGCAGCGAAGGGTTCGGGTTGACCGTCGCCGAGGCCATGGTGCGGGGCATGCCGGTCATCGCCACCGACTACGGGGGCACCACCGAATTCTTCGACCCCGCCGTCGGCTGGGCGATCCCTTACGAACGGGCCGAGGTCGGCCCGGGGTGGGCGCCGTACCAGGAGGACGGCGTGTGGGCCGACCCCGACCTGGACGCCGCGGCGAACGCCATGCGCGCGGTCGCGGACGATCCGGCCGAGGCACGCCGCAGGGGCAAGGCCGCCCGGGAACACATCCTGCGCACCAGGTCGATGGACGCCGCGACGGAGTGGATACGTACCCAGCTGCGCGCCGCCTACGACACCTGGCGGGCCCGCAGCGGAGACGGCGATCCCACGCACGAGGTCCCCGAAGCACTCGTGCCACTGGACCAGGCCAGAGCCGCGCTGCACTCGACGCCCGACCCGGAGGCGCCGCACCGGCTGCCGTTCGCGCCGACGCTACGCAAACTCGTCAACCGCGCACTCGTCCACTACGACGACCACCAGCGCAAGGTCCTCGGCAGGATCACCGACGGCACGTTGGACGCGCTGTCGACGCTGATCCGACGAATCGACCAGAACTCGGAGCAACACCGACGACGGATTGACATCCTGGAAAGGCAGTGGAACCGGCGGCTCACGGAACTGACGGCCAGGCTCGACCGGCTGGAACGTGAGCGGAACACCGACCTGGACGGACCGAACGGATGAGGGCGGACAACCAGCTCAAATCGGATGGTCGACCGACCGCACTCCCGGCCGTGCACGAGGCGTGGCTGCCGCGTGAGCACTCGCTGTACCGGCCGCGGCACGGCCGACGGCAGACGGTCGCGCTCGTGTGTGCCGCCGTGTTCTTCCTGAGCCCGCTGGTCTCGTTCGCGCTCGGTGCGCGCCCGAGCGAATTCGAAAACCGTGCCCTCACACCGTTTCCCAGCCTCGCGGACGGATGGTCCTTCTTCACCCAGCTGGCCCCGTGGGCCACGGATCACCTCGTGCTCCGGGAGGAGGCGATCCACGCCGCGGACGCCGTGAGCCGTGGTGTCTTCGGCGAGCCGCCTCCGCTGGGCGACGGTCCCAAACAAGGAGGTCCCCTTCAGCCCGCGCCGACGGAGTCGGAACCACGCCAGGTCCACTACCCTTCGGTGGTCGAAGGCAAAAACGACTGGCTGTACCTCGGCGACGAGGTGGCCAGCCACTGCGAGCCGACGCGTCCCCTCGAGGAGACCGTGGCTCAACTGCGCAAACTCCGCGACGGGGTGGAGGCGACCGGACGCCGGTTCATCACGGTCATCGCCCCGGACAAGGCGACACTCCTGCCCGAGAACCTGCCGGACGAGTACATCGGGAAGGAGTGCCACCAGCGCAATGTGGACAAGTTCTGGCGGCTGCTGGGCACCGAGGACTACGTACTCGACCTCCGGGCCGGGCTGCTCGCCTGGGGCGACCAGCTGGGCGAACCCGTCTACGGCCCGCAGGACGCGCACTGGTCCGACGAAGGCGGTGTACTCATGGCGCGCGGCCTGGCCGAACGACTACGCCCCGGGATCTCCGCCGAGTGGAAGGTGACCCCCACGAGCTCCTGGCGGGTCCCGGCCGACATCCCACCGTTGATCGGCCGAGAAGGCGAGACCGTCGGCCGTCACTACGCACTCGCCCCGAACGGTGAGCAGGACCTGACACAGGACGTGGAGCCGGACTATCGGACCCCGCTGACGCTGGACACCGCATCGGGTCCCGGAACGTACGGGCTCGGTGTCGGCCTGCTCGGCGACTCCTTTACGATCCGGGCGCTGCCGTACCTCTCGGCGGCCTTCGCGAACATGACCGTCCTGCACCATGACAGCGTTTCCGAAGACCACGGTGCGACCGCGGCGAACATGCTCGCGGGTAAGGACGTCGTCGTGCTGGAGATCGCAGAACGGTCCCTGGCCCGAGGTGGACCCGCCGTACTCAGCGAACCGGCCCTGTCCACCGTCCTCGACGCACTGTCCCGATGAGGAGGCCGGGATCATTTTCCTGCCGTTGAACCGATGGAAGAACGATGTCTGAAACTCGGATAGCGCACGCGCTCGCCCGACTCACCAAGTATCAGGAATTGAACCTGCCGCTGCGACGCACCGATCTGCTGGGCAGGTTGGTCCTGCGTTTCCTGTGGCGACGTCAGGTCAAGTGGCAGATCGAGGCCAATCTCGCCGTGCGCGACGCCCTCGAAGCCCTGGCCGAATCCGAACGCGAACTCCGTTCCCGACTGTCCGGCAACGGTGAGTTGGCCACCACCGAACAGTTGCAGCACGAGGTGACCCTGCTGCGACAGAGCGACCAGAACCTGATGGCCGGTCTGAACCAGCGACTGTACTCCTCGGTGGGGCGCGTCCAGTCGCAGCTCAGTGAGCTACGGCTGCAGCTCGCCGAATCGGCCGAACGCGACGACGACGTCGAACAACGGCTGAAGGCGTTGGAGGAGCGGGTGGCGGAGCTGAACACGGCCGCGCAGGACGCTCGCCTACGGAACGCGCGGTTCGACGTGCTCCTCGACGAACTGCGTGCGGCACGGCCACAACGGCCGGGACCTGAGCTCGCGCAGCGGGTCCCCGAGCGGGAATCGTTCCTGGAACTGGCGATATCGGAACTGCTCGACGGCCCTGTCGACCGGGTGCGCTCCGCGAGGAAACCCTATCTGTCCCTCGTCACGTCGGCTCGGGACGACGGGGCCACCGGGCCCGTGTTCGACATGGCGCCCGCGCGCGGCGAGTGGTTGGAACTCGTCCGGGACGCCGGCCTGCCCTACCGGAGCGCGTCGAACAACAGTGTGATCCGCAGGCACGGTGAGGGACTGGGGCTCGCCATCGAGGAAGGTGACGCCCTCGACCTGCTCTCCGACACCGCGAGGCGGTCGCTCGGCGCGGTCACGGCCTTCCGGTACGCCGAACGTCAGCAGCCGACGGTCCTGGCACGGTTCGTGGAATCGGCCGCCAACGCCCTACAGCCGGGTGGTGTGCTGATCGTCGAGACCTCGGCCGGCGACGACGCGAACGCGGCCGACTTCCACCTCGACCCGTTCGCCGTGCGCCCGGTGCACGCCGACTTCCTGCGGTTCCTCGCCGAATCAGCGGGCTTCTCCCGGGTGGAGACGCGAGAGGTGGATCCCGTCGCGGCACAGCCGGGCCGCTATTCGATGATTGCGTGGCGGTGAGCGGTAAACCCATGAGGCACCGGATGTGGACGCCGCTGCCACCGGAGCGCAGCGGTATCTCCGACTACAGCTACGAACTGCTCGAAGCGCTGTCGGACATCGCCGATGTGACGGCGGTCAGCAGGTACGCGGAACAAGCCCAGACACCCCCGGGCGTTCCGGTGGTGGGGCCGGACGACGAGGCACCGTCGGACGTCCTGAACACCTATCACATGGGCAATCACGCCGGGGTCCACTCGTGGCTCTACCGGAAGGCGCTCGCCACGCCCGGTGTGGTCGTGCTGCACGACACCTCCCTGCTGGACTTCAATCTCGGCTACTTCGGCGGCCTCGACTCCCCCGAGTTCCGGGAGGAGGTCCGCTTCGCGCACGGCCCGATCTGGGGCGACCCGAACGACCCCGCGCTGTTCAGAGGCTGGCCCGCCGTCGAGGTGGACGGGGTGAAGCACCTCGACGGGCAGACGCTCACCATGGAGCGGCGGCTGGTGTCGGCCAGCAAGGGCGTGATCGTGCACGATCCGTTCTCGGCGAGGTTGCTGCGACAGCGGTATCCCGGCCTGCCGGTCCACACCGTGCCGTCCGGTGCGCCGCTGCGCGACGACACGGGGCGTCGCAGGACCCGCGCCCGACTCGGCTGGCAGGACGACCACGTCGTGTTCGGGGTGTTCGGCGGGTTCAACCGCATCAAGCGGACCACCGTGGCGGTGCTGGCCTTCGCCAACGTCCGGCGACGGTGGCCGCAGGCCCGGCTGGTGATCGCGGGTCACGCCGACTTCCCGGACGTCGTCGACGACGTGCGGAAGTTGATCGGGGAACTCGGAGTGTCCGATTCGGTGCATCTCGCGCTGTCCCCGGACAAGACCGAGTTCGAACAGCTGATCACCGCCACCGACGCCGTCCTCAACCTGCGCTGGCCGACCGCCGGGGAGACCAGCGCCGTGATGATGCGCGCGTTCGGCGCGGGCAAGGTCGTCATCACCAGCGACCTACCGCAGCATCGACACCTGGACCCGACGTTCTGCTGGCTCGTCCCGACCGATCCCGCGCACGAAGCCGAAGCACTGTCAGAACTGCTGGAACGGGTGGTGTGCTGGCCCGACGAGGCTCGACAGGCCGGTCGGCAGGCCCGGGAGTACGTCCGCGAGCACGCCTCCTGGCCGGTGGTCGCCCAGGCGTACCGGAAGGCCTTGGAGGCCATCGGCGCCGAGCGGCAGGCCGCCCCCGTCGTCACGCCGACCCGGCCGGGCGTCAACGTGTTCGCCGACGCGCGGGCCACCACGGGATTGGCGGAGTCGGCGCGACGACACGCACTCGCGCTCGTCGACACCGGTGTCGACATGACGTTCACCGAGTTCAACACCAGGGCGCCCAACCGGTCGTTGGCCGTGCCACGCAAACTCGCCGACCTGCGACGCGGCAAGGACCATCCGATCGATCTGTGGTTCATCAACGTCAACGAGTTCCAGCTGATCCCGGAACACGCGCTGGACCGGTACACGATCGCGATGTGGGCGTGGGAGCTGCCCGAGGTCCCGGACTACGCGTTGAAACAGTTGCCGCGGATGGACGAGCTCTGGGTGCTGTCGTCGTTCGTCGCCGACGCCTTCCGCACCGCGACCGACATGCCCATCACCGTGATCCCCAGTGTCGTACCGCAGCGGCCGGGCATCCAGGGCGATCGCGCGAAGTTCGGTCTGCCTGACGACGGGCTCGTCGTGCTCTTCAACTTCAGCGCCTCCTCCAGCGACGCCAGGAAGAACCCGTGGGCGGTGATCGAGGCCTTCCGGCAGGCGTTCCGGCCGAGCGAGCGGGGCACCGACGCACACCTGGTGATCAAGGCGGTCGACCTGCACCGTTTCCCCGAACTGTCCGCGCAGTTGGCACAATCGGTGGCGAGCGTGAACGGCACGCTGATCGGACGGGACCTCACCAGGGCGGACATGGACTGTCTACTGGCCACCTGCGACGTCTACGTCTCGCTGCACCGCTCGGAGGGGTTCGGCCTCGGCATGGCAGAGGCGATGGCGATGGGCAAACCGGTGATCGCCACGGGCTACGGCGGCAACATCGACTTCATGCCGCCGGGTTCGGCGGCCGTCGTGGGTTACGACATCCGCCCCATCAACGATCGCGACCACCGCTTCGGCGCGGAGTTCGGTGACTGGTACCGCCCGGGCCAGCTCTGGGCGGAACCGGACGTCGAACAGGCCGCGCGCTGGCTGCGTCGACTCGCCGAGAGCGAGTCCCTGCGCCGCACGATGGGTGCGCGCGGGGCCCAGGCCGTCAAAGAGGTCTGCAGCCCGGAAGCCGTCGGCGCCGCGATGGTGAAACGATTGAACGAGATCGGGCTCTAAAGCCCCGGTCGGACCCCGGCCTTGCGAAGACGGGCACGGCCTGCGAACCACGCCGTGCCCGTCTCAAGGTCACTCGCGTCGCGAGGTCGAGGCGGTGTGCTCCCTGACCGCCTCCAGTTCAAAGATCCGCGCCTCCAACGTGGCGGCGTACCGCGTGGCCTTCTCCGCCCGCCGACGTTCCTCCGCGACGGCCTGTTCCAACGTCGCGATGTAGGCGGCGTTCTGTTCCCGGGCCTGCTGCTCCTCACGAAGCCGCTGCTCCAAGCGCCTGATGTACCCGGTCTCGCCGGCCCGGATCGCGGGCAGGTCCTCGGTCTCGGCCCGCATGCGTGCCACGTCGTGACGTTCGAACTCGTCGAAGACGTTCGCCGGCACGGCCAGGCAGGTCAGTGCCTCGTCGTCGTCGGCCTGGGCGTAGAAACGGTTGAGTCCGTCGAAAAGCGCGCAACGATACCCGGCCTCGAGCAGGATCGGCTCCCATTGCTCATACGCCGGGTCCGGAGAGCCCGGTGCGGTGGCCTCGACCACCACCACGCGCGGTCGGTGGCGGTCCCAGTCCGCGCCCGCGAGGACGTCCCGCTCGGCTCCCTCGACGTCGATCTTGAGGAAGTCGACGTCACCGGGATGCTCGTCGAGCACAGCGGCCAACGTGGCGACCTCGACCCCGACCTCGTCCACCTGCCACCGTTGTTCGTCCCGGTACCGCCGGGCCAACCGGTCGTCGAGTGTGGCCCGTCCCCAGGCTTCGGGGACCACGTGCAGGGTGGCTTTCCCCTCCGCGGCCCCCAATGCGATCGGCAGGGTCACGTCCCGCGGCCGCGCTTTCCGCAGCCGTTCGGCGAACTCCGGAACGGGTTCGACGTTGATCCCGGACCAACCCAGGTCGTAGAAATGCTTGGTCACCGAGTCCTCGACCGGGTCCCCGGCACCGACGTCGACGTAGCGACCCGTGGACCGCTGCCGGAACAACCGGGCCAGGACGACGTCCTCCGCGTTCTGCGCGTAGGAGATCACGGCAGTTGGATTCCGGCCTTGCGCGCCTCGAGCTTCAGGTCGTGGTCGACCATCATCGCGACCAGCGACTCGAAGTCGACCTCCGGCTTCCAGCCCAGCTCGGTACGGGCCTTGGTGGCATCGCCGACCAGCAGGTCGACCTCGGCGGGACGGAAGAAACGCTCGTCCTGGGTGACGTAGCGTTCCCAGTCGTCGATACCGGCGTGCCGGAACGCGGCTTCCACGAACTCGCGCACACTGTGGGTCCGGCCGGTCGCCACCACGTAGTCGCTGGGCTCGTCCTGCTGCAGCATCAGCCACATCGCCTTGACGTAGTCACCGGCGAAACCCCAGTCCCGCCGCGGTTCGAGGTCACCGAGCACCAGCGTGTCCTGCAGACCCAGTTTGATCCGAGCCACCGCGTTGGTCACTTTCCTGGTGACGAACTCCAGGCCACGGCGCGGACTCTCGTGGTTGAACAGGATTCCGGAGCAGGCGAACAGGCCGTAGCTGTCGCGGTAGTTCACCGTGATGTCGTGCCCGAAGACCTTGGCGCAGCCGTACGGCGACCGCGGGTAGAACGGCGTGGTCTCGACCTGCGGCGATTCCCGCACCTTGCCGAACATCTCCGAACTGGAGGCCTGGTAGAAGCGGATCGGGTTGTTCTGGCTGCCGCCCACCATGCGGATGGCCTCCAGCAGGCGCAGCACACCGAGCCCCGTGACGTTCGCGGTCAACTCGGCCTGCTTGAAGCTGAGCCCGACGAACGAGATGGCACCGAGGTTGTAGACCTCGTCGGGCTGTACCTGTTCAAGCGCTGCGACCAGGCTGGACAGATCCTGCAGATCACCGGAGACCAATTCCACGAACGGCAACTCCGTCTGCAGGGCCTCGAGCTTCGGGTTGTTCTGTCCCTTGATCAGACCGAAAACCTTGTAGTTCTTGCTGTGCAGCAGCTCTGCGAGGTACTGGCCGTCCTGACCGGTGATCCCGGTGATCAATGCACGTCGCACAGGGGTGAGAATAGCCAAAGGCCGGCGGGCGGTGGTCGACTGTGCCCAACTCGAAGCCGACCCGAGTTCTTTCCGAGCACCGCGAATCCCAGCGCGACTCCGTCACCGACACCGTCACCGACACCGCCACCGACACCGCCACCGACGGTGTCAGTCGACCTGTCAGTCGACACTGTCAGTCGACACTGTCAGTCGACCTGTCAGTCGACACTGTCAATCGACGCCGGGGCGACGCTGGTCGACGCGGTGACCGCCGCCGTGACGACCGTCCCCGGCGAGTCCTGCTCGCAAGCCGGGCGACGTCCCGCCCGGAAGGCCCGTCCCCCGGCGAGGCCCCGCGTTCCCCACGAGGATGGGACGATGGACGAAAGGACCGCGACGACCCTCTACCGGCGGTGGCTGGACGAGCTCTGGAACGGCGAGGACGACCGGCTCGACGAAGTCGCCGCGACACTGGTGACCGCCGATTTCGTGGGGCACTGGCCGAAACACCCCGGACTGGCCCGAGGTCCGGCACAACTGGCCGACATCGTCCGACAGGGCAGGCGACTGGTCGACGACTGCGTGTTCGAACTCGTGCTCGGCCCCGTGCCCCACGACGACCTGGTCGCCGCCCGCTGGCGTGGCCGGGGCCGCCACCAGGGCGATCCGGTGACCTTCCACGGCCACGACCTGTTGCGTGTCGACGGTGACCGGTTCGCCGAGTACTGGGTCATCGCCGAAGACCCCACCGACTGAGCGGGCCGGTCAGCGGCCGACCGCGTACCCCTGCATCCCGCGCGGGTTCGCCGCCGCCTTCAGAATCCCCGTGGCATGGTCGCGGGAGACGGCGGACAACCTGCCCAACGCCCACGGCCCGGCGTCCACGACGTCATGGCCGCGTTCGGAGAGTTCACGGATCGTGTCCTCACCCAGCCGTGACTCCACCACCAGCTCCTTCGGCTGCCACGCACGCGGATAGAACGAACTCGGAAACGCCGTCGTGTGCCACGCGGGCGCGTCGATCGCCTCCTGCAGATTCAACCCACCCACGGTGTGGGCCAACCAGAAGCACAGTTGCCACTGATCCTGCTGGTCCCCGCCCGGCGTGCCGAACGCGAGGGTCGGTTCGCCGTCGCGCAGGGCCATCGACGGCGAGAGGGTGATACGAGGCCGTTTGCGGGGCGCCAGCGAATTGGGCAGGCCCTCCTCCAGCCAGAACATCTGCGCGCGCGAGTCGAGACAGAAGCCCAGTTCGGGAATCGTCGGTGACGACTGGAGCCACCCGCCGGAGGGCGTCGCCGAGATCATGTTGCCTTCGGCGTCGACCACGTCGATGTGCACGGTGTCGCCCCGGGTCCGTCCCACGGCGTCCACGGTGGGCTCGCCGAGCGCGCCCGTTCCACCCTGACCGCCGAGCGTACGCTCGAGCACGGCGGGCAGTCTCGGGTTCGGACCACCGGGACGCAGCTCCGCACTGGCCTCCTCACCCACGAGCGCACGCCGCTGCTCGGCGTACTCCCACGACAGCAGCATGCCGAGGTCCACGTCGGTGTCGCCGTACCATGCCTCCCGGTCGGCGAACGCCAGCTTCGCGCATTCGGTGGCCAGGTGCACGGTGCGCGCGTCAGGACGACCGTCGACGTAGCGCAACTGGTCCCGGAAGCCCTCCAGTAGACGCAGTTGCTGGGCCAGGACGGGTCCCTGTGTCCACGCGCCACATTTGACGAGGCTCCACTCACCGAAATCGGTGATCACCGCGTCCTCGTACGTCGCCTCCCAGGACGCCAGGTCGTCGCCGGTGAGCAGACCCGCGTGGTCACGACCGGAATCGTCACGGAACGCCTTCCGGCTGAACTCGTCGATGGCCTCCGCCACGAACCCGTGTGACCAGGCGCGCCGGGCCGCGTCGATCTGCGCCTCGCGGCTCGCGTGCACCTCGGCCTGTCCGAGCAGGCGTTGCCACGTGCGGGCGAGCGTGCGGTTGCGGTGCAGCGATCCGGGGGTTGGGGCTTCGCCCCCGGGCAACCACAGTTCGGCCGAGCTGGGCCAATGGTTGGTGAACAGTTCGGCGACCGCGTCGATGGTCTCGGTGATCCGGCGGACCACCGGAACGCCCTGCCACGCGTACGAGATGGCGTATTTCAGGACGTCACGCAGGCTTTTGGTGCCGTAGTCACGCAGCAACAGCAACCACGCGTCCCAGGCGCCGGGCACCGTGGCGGCGAGCAGGCCGCTGCCGGGGATGAGGTCCAGACCGAGATCGCGGAAGTGCGCGGGCGTGGCCGCCGCGGGCGATACACCCTGTCCACACAACACGCGGGGCTTGCGCTCCTGAGCGGTCGCGAAGATCGCGGGCACCTGACCGGCCGGGCCGTTGAGGTGCGGTTCCGCCACTTGCAGCACGAATCCGGCCGCCACGGCCGCGTCGAAGGCGTTCCCACCGTCCTCCAGCACCGCCATCCCCGTCGCCGAGGCGAGCCAGTGGGTCGTGGCGACCATGCCGTGGGTACCGGCGAGTTCCGGTCTAGACGTGAACACGTTTTCGACCATAAGGGTGATCGCTTCGTTCGCACAACTAACAGAAAGTCGCGATGCGCACATCACCCCTCCGACGCGAACGGCCGTTAACCTAAGGCGAACGATCGCCGACTACCCGAGAAGAACCACGAACGACCGGAAAGGACCCGAACATGCAGATCCAAGGCACCGCGGCCATCGTCACCGGTGGCGCGTCCGGACTCGGCGCCGCGACCGCGAAGGCACTCGCCGCGAAGGGAGCCCGGGTGTTCGCGGTCGATCTCGAAGCCTCCATCGCCAAGGCCGAGCCGAGCGACGGCGTCACCTTCGTGACGGCCGACGTCACCGACGCCGACCAGGTTCAACGCGCCGTCGACACCGCCACCGACTCCGGCTCGCCCCTGCGCATCGTCGTCAACTGCGCGGGCATCGCCCCGCCGTCCCGCATCCTGTCCAAGAAGGGGCCGCACGACCTCGACCTCTTCCGCAAGGTCATCGAGGTCAACCTGGTCGGCACCTTCAACGTCATGACCCTGGCAGCACAGGCCATCGCCGCCACCGAGCCGCTCGACGACGACCAGCGGGGCGTCATCATCAACACCGCGTCCGTCGCCGCGTTCGAAGGCCAGATCGGACAGATCGCCTACTCCGCCTCCAAAAGCGGTGTCGCCGGCATGACCATCCCCGCCGCACGCGACCTCGCCTCACACGGCATCCGGGTCATGACCATCGCGCCCGGCATCGTCGAGACACCCATGATGGCCGGCATCACCGAGGAATTCCGCCAGGGACTCGCCGCGTCCGTCCCCTTCCCCAAGCGCCTCGGCCGTCCCGACGAATACGCCCGGCTGGCCCTGAACATCGTCGAACACGACTACCTCAACGGCGAAGTCATCCGTCTCGACGGCGCCCTGCGCATGGCACCGCGCTGAGCCGACCCGCTACAACTCACCCATGAACGGGACGGCGTGCATGGCCTCGTCACTCATCCACGCCCGAAGCGCGTACGTGGCCCGCACGTCGTCCTCGTTGTAACGCAGCAGCCTCTCGCGCTGCGCCAGGTCGGGCGCGCCGCCGTCCATGCCCACCGCGTCGCGGTACCACCGCATCGACGCCTCACCGCTGGCCTCCGGGTCCCGCCAGGAGAATCCGGCGACGGGCGCCACCACCTTCAAGCCCTTGCCCCGCGAACACAGGAACTGGTCGGACACACTACGGAAGAGGTCCACCCACTCGTCCGACTCCACGAAGCGCCGCACCTGCTGCCGAGTGGGAATGCCGTCCATCCCGGCGAACCGCTCCGCCGACGCGTACAACCACCGATTCTCGGCGAGCGCGTTGTAGCAATAGGCCCGAAACGTCAGTCCCGCGGCCTCCGTCTTGGCGCGCACCTCCGACAGCCACGTCCAAAACCGCGCGAACGAACGCGCCTCGTCGTCGGTGGGCAGCGGGTCCCACGTCACGAACGCCCGGTATCCGGGCTCGATGCCGATGTCGGCCCCGCTGAGCAGACAACCCCACAGATAAGCGCCCAGGTCGCCGAAGCTCTCCATGTCGATGTCCACTTCGACGTCGGCGCGCGGCACCCGCACGGTCTCGACCCTGCGCACCACGGTGAGATCGGCCAACCACGCCCGCGCGAGGGCGACGGCGTCGGCGAACGTGGTGCCGGTCCACTGGATCGGGGACTCCCCCTCGGGGTCGAGCGCGGCCAGCTTATCCACTGTGGACATTCCGACGTTGCGGAGTTCGACGGCGTCCTCACCCCGGACGACCAGGCTGACGTCACGATCCCGGACCAGCTCCGACTCGCACACCGGCCACCAAGGACAACGCTTGCACTCCAGGATGCGCGACGGCTTCGCCAACGCCTCCCCCCGTCTCGCCGCGGCCCGCGCCACGGCGAGACGGTCGGCGAACCTCTCGTCGTACTCCTGTAGCGCATTCCGTCCGCCCGGCCACGTCGACGCGCTGAGGTCGTGCCAGACGACGACGTCGGCGTCCAGGCCGACGACCCCGCCGATCGTCCTGTCGGACTCGGCGTACCCGGCCGCCTCCAACAACCGTCGCGCGTGCGCCAACCGCAGCTGGTCCCGTGGATGTGAACGCACCTTGCGGCGGGTGTCCACGGCCGCGCGATCGGGATCGACCTGCGGCAGCACCGTCGTCCACGCGCCCTCGCCGGGATCGGTGATGCGATGCCGCACCACCAACACCGGTACGTAGCCGTCCGAGGCCCGCACGAGCAGTTGCACACCACCGCGCCTGCCCCCGTCGACGTCGACCGGCAGCAGGCCGTTCCAGATGTAGGCGACCCCGTCGTCCAGGGCCGCCCGCGTCAACCGCTCCCGTTCCGCCGCGGGTAACTCCCCCGGAATGACCGCCCAACTACCGGGCGTCTCGGCCCGCAGCCATTCCGCGATCCGCGCCCTGTGCTCCCTGGCATCGGCGATACGCTGCTCAGCAGCCGGATCAGGGGGCGCCAACTGGGCGCCACGCATGGTGGGATCGTGGTCGAGGTGTACGCGGCGGCGACACCGCGTGACGACCCCCGCGTCCAGTAACACCTCGCCAGCCATGCCACTCACTGTATGAGAGGCCCCCGACTCGGAGCCGACGTGCCCACGACGGAGGCGAACAGTAAGTTCACGAGTGAGCCGACCGGGCACCGACCAGAGGACCGGGCACAGTGAGCGCGGTCACAGCGCCGTTGCGAGGACGTGCACGACGAAGGGAACCAGTGCGATGGGCCGCAGGGCGGAGCGAACGCACAGTGAAACCGACAACGACACCGGGTGGACGCCGAAACGCGCGAAGAACGCGGTACGGGTGGCGAAGGTGATCGTGCCCGCCGCGGCCGGTGCACTCGCCCCCCTGGTGATCCGTGCGGCAGGCGCGATCAGGGAGGTCTACGACCGGCAGCAGGCCCGGCGCATGGGCGTCGACGTCGCACAACTGCCCGAGTACCAGGGCCGCGGTGGTGCGCTGCTCGCCCGTATCGCGGGCGCGGCCGAAGGGCTGTCCCGACTGGCCGACTCGCCTCGGGCGACGGAGGACGACCTCGGCTTCGTCACCCGCAGCCGCTCGACCCTGGAACAGCTCAGCGCCTCGGTGCGGGCGGCCGAACGGATGCCCACGCCGCGGAGGAAGGCCGCGCACCGAGCCGTCAGCGGCGAGCTGGACGCCATCGAGACCGAGTTGCTTCGCCGCTTGGGGGTGCACGCCCCCGGTGCGACGGCGTAGGCCGCCGACACGGCTACATAACCTGCGGACACGGCCGCACGAACTGCGGACACGACTACGTAACCTGCGGACACGGCTACGTCGCCGGCGGGTTCAGTCGGCCTTGATGAAGCCCTGTTCGGCCATCCAGTCCCGCGCGACCCTGGCCGCGTCCCTGCCGTCGACGTCCACCTGCTTGTTCAACTCGATCATCGTGTCGATGGTCAACGCCTCCGCGACCGGCACCAGCACCTCGGCGATCTGGGGATACCGCTCGTAGAAGTCCTGACGCATGGTGATGGCGGCGTTGTACTGCGGGAAGAACCGCTTGTCGTCCTCCATCACGCGGAGGTTCAGCCCTGCGATCCGACCGTCGGTGATGAACACCTCACCGACGTTGCAAGTGTTGTTCGCCACAGCGGCGTAGATCGCGCCCAGACCGAACGTCTTCGTCGTGGTGGTCGGGAAGCCGTACGTCTCCTGCACCCCGGGCATCCCGTCGGGCCGGTTGGCGAACTCCGTGTCGACGCAGAACACCGCCTCCTGCGGATTCTCCTTGAGGAAGTCCGTCAGGTCGCTCAGCGTGTGCAGGTCGTGCTTCTCGGCGAAGGCCTCGGTGGTGGCGAACCCGTAGGTGTTGTTGACCTCCGAGTACGGCAGCCAGACGATCCCGTTCTGCTCCAGGTCGGCCTTTCGTACCGCCTCGTACTGCTCCTCTTCGGACGGTATGGGTTGGTCGTTGCCCAGATGGGACAACCACCCCGTGCCCGTGTACTCCCACATCAGGTCGATCTGACCTTTCTCCAACGCGTACCGGGCACTGTTCGAACCGGAGATGTTGGTGAAGTCGATGGGCTCGGCGCCGGCGGCCTTCAGGGCGATCTGCGCGATGTAGGCGAGCAGCACGTTCTCGGTGAAGTCCTTGGACCCCACCGTGATCTCCACGCCCTCCAACTGCGGCACCTTCCGGATCGACCCCGACTCCACATCGAACGGCAAGGCGGCGTTGACGTTGAGTCCACATGCGCTCACCAACAACGACAGAGCGGCCAACAGAGCACACGCACCACGCACGCCACGCCGTCCGGCCCACCTTCGGCTCCGCTTCGCGCCGTGCCTCATGACAGCCCCCTCGGTCCCAGGTACCTCTCCAGCAGCGCGCCGAGCCAATCCACCAACAGCGCCACCCCCACGGCCAGCACCGCGCCGACCACCAGTACCGATGTGCGGTTCAGCTTGTACCCGGCGTCGATCAACTCGCCGAGTCCACCGCCGTTGACGAAGAACGCCAACGTCGCGGTCCCCACGGCGAGCACCAGCGACGTACGCAATCCCGCGAGGATCATGGGTACGGCCAGCGGCAGCTCGATGCGGAACAACACGCCCAACGCCGACATCCCGATGCCCCGCCCGGCATCCACCAGCGCGGGGTCCACCGAGTCGATACCGGTGATGGTGTTCCGCAGTACCGGCAGCAGTGAGTAGAAGGCGATGGGTAAGGCGGCGGCCCACAGTCCTTCCATCTCCGTCCACAGGAAGAACAACACCAACACCCCGAGCGAGGGGGCGGCCTGTCCGATGTTGGCGATCCCCAGGAACACCGGTGCCGCCGGTCGGGCCCAGGGCCGGGTGAGGATCACCCCCAGCGGTACCGCGACTCCGATGACGAGCACCGTGACCACGGCCGTGATCACCAGGTGTTCCCAGGTCTTCGACAACAGGGTGCTCGCGTTCAGCGATTCGGCCTCGATGATGTCGTTGTCCCGGGCCAGGGCCCAGATGACCACGGCGGCGACGAGGAGAAGCACCACCGTGGGTTGCGCCAGCATGCGAACGCGCTCGGCACGCTTCGAACCCGATTTCGTGGTGAATCCCGACAGCTCCGTGGACGTCATGACTGCCCACTTTCCGAGTCGACGTGTCCGGTGCGCAGTTGCTGGATGGTGTCGGTGACGGTGGTGATGTCGACGGTGCCGACGTATTCCCCACGCGAACCGGTGACCACGGCGTTCCCGCCTTCGGCGAGGATGGCCTCCAACGCGTCCTGGAGCGTGGACTGCGTGCTCACCGAGTCGCCGACGGGCCTGCCCACCGTGGTGAGTGAGGACGCCGCGGGCAGGTCACGGACGTGCACCCAGCGCTTCGGCCTGCGGCGGTCGTCGAGGACGAGCGCGTACGTGCGCCCCTGCTCGGTCAGGCGTTTGTGCAGCTCGGCGGGTGAGGTGCCGATCGTCGCGGTGAGCGTGGTGTCGCTGTAGCTGACGTCGCGGACCCGCAGCAACGTCAGCTGCTTCAGCGAGGCGCCCGCGCCGACGAACCCCGCCACCATGTCGTTGGCGGGGTGGGCCAGGATCGCCTCGGGGGTGTCGTACTGCTGGATCGACGACTTGTCGCCGAGCACGGCGATCCTGTCGCCGAGCTTCACGGCCTCGTCGAAGTCGTGGGTGACGAACACGATCGTCTTACGCAGCGACTCCTGGAGCCGGAGCAGCTCGTCCTGAAGGTGGCCGCGGGTGATGGGGTCGACGGCGCCGAACGGTTCGTCCATGAGCAGCACCGGTGGGTCGGCGGCGAGTGCCCTCGCCACCCCGACCCGCTGCTGCTGCCCTCCGGACAGCTGCCGCGGGTAGCGGTCCCGGAATTCGGCCGGGTCGAGTCCGACGAGGTCCATCAGCTCCTCGACCCGCTCCCGGATGCGCTTGCGGCTCCACTTCAACAGCCCCGGCACCACGCCGATGTTCTGCTCGACCGTGAAGTGCGGGAACAGTCCCGCCTGCTGGATGGCATAACCGATGTTGCGACGGAGCTCGTCGGCGTTGAACGCCTGTACGTCCTCGCCTCCGATCGTGATGCGGCCCGAAGACGGCTCGATCAGTCGGTTGATCATGCGCATGGTGGTGGTCTTGCCGCACCCGGACGGGCCCACCAGGATCACGATCTTGCCGGCCGGGATCGTCATGCTGACGTCGGCGACAGCGGGTTCGGAACTTCCCGGATAGCGTTTGGTGACGTTCTCCAATTGGATCTCGACGCCACTGGGTTTGTCAGCCACGAATCCCCCTTGAAACGGTGAGGCGAGCGATCAGGAAGTACACGCCCTCCAACAACAAGGCGAGGATGACGACACCGAGCGTCCCCGCCAGCGCCTGATTGGTCGCGTTGGCACTCCCCGCTCTGGTCAGGCCCGAGAACACCTCGCTGCCGAGACCGGGCCCCTTGGCGTAGGCGGCGATCACCGCGATGCCCATCAACATCTGTGTGGCCACCCGCATCCCCGCGAGGATGGCGGGCCACGCCAGCCGCAGCTCCACTCTGGTGAGCACGCCGAGACGACTCATGCCGATGCCTTTGGCCGCATCGGTCACGGCCGGGTCCACACTCGCCAGTCCCACGATGGTGTTCCGGGTGATCGGCAACAACGCATACAAAACCAACGCGATCACCGTGGGCGTCGCTCCCAATCCCACGACGGGGATCAGTAATCCGAGTAACGCGAACGACGGAATGGTCAAGACGGTGCTGGCCAACGCGGTCGCCACCGCTGAGCCGACGGGGCTGCGATACACCGCGATACCGATTCCCACACCGAGCACCGCCGCGATGATCGTGGACTGTACGACCTCACTGACGTGCAGGAACGCCTGAAGTGACAGCCGCTCCCATCGATCGGCCACGTACTCGAATAGGTTCATGGACCACCCGTTCGCCTTCTGGACAAAGAGCAGGATCGCAAATACGCTTCACTATTTCCGCGTAAACAGCAATACCCGGGGAGATTCGTCTCACTCGGTTCATAACCCATAGGCTGGGTGTCATGAGCCCCCGTTCCGCCTCCGACCGCATGATGCGTGGCATACGCGGAGTGCTGCTTGCGGGGTGCTCGGCCACGCTCAGCGTGGCGGCGCACGCTCTCGGCGGAGGCCCCCTTCCCCACCTGCTCCCCACACTCGCGCTGACCGTGTTGATCGGGTGGGTCTCGACCGCGCTCGCGGAGCAGACGCGTGGCCTCGGAGGTGTCCTGATCGTCCTGGGCAGCGCCCAGCTGGTGTCCCACCTGCTCCTGGGCGAGCTGTCGGGGCACACGGTCAACAGCCCCGCCATGCTGACCTGTCACGGTGTCGCCACCTTCGCCACCGCGTTCGTGCTGGCCCGCGCGGAAGCGATGCTTGCCATGGCGGCCGCCGTGCTGTCGCTGTTACGTGGACTGTTCGTCGTGTGTGTCGCCTCGCCCGGGCGCATGGGGCAGCGGGGTGGACATCCCGTCGTCCGCACGGCCGAAGGTCTGTCCGCCGTGGCTGTGCTGCTCCGGCGTGCGCATCCCCGACGCGGTCCGCCGTCGACCCTCCTGACCAGCTCCGAAAGACATCCGGCGTCTGTATGACGTAAAGTTCAGGAGGACATCCCTTTGTCGACAAATCGACACTTCGCGCGCGTCATGGTGACCGCCGTGGCCGCCGGGACGACCATGCTGCTCGCGGGCGGCATCGCGTCGGCCCACGTCACCGCCAACGTCTACGGTGACACCCCCGAGAAGGGCGGCTACGGCGCCATCGTGCTGCGAGTGCCCAACGAAGAGGAACGGGTGGGCACCACCAAACTGGAAATGACCCTCGACCCCGAGTACGGCATCACGTCGGCCCGCACCAAACCCGTCCCCGGGTGGACGGCCGAGGTCACGAAGACCGACGATGTCGTGACCAAGATCACGTGGACGGCCGAGGACGGCCACGAGATCGCGGCCGGCAGTCACTCCTACGAGGAGTTCGAGTTCGTCATCGGCGCGTTGCCCGACGACGTCGACACCCTCGTACTGCCCACCGCGCAGACGTATTCCAACGGCAAGACCGTGAACTGGGAGCAGCCGCCGACGGACGACGACGCCGAACGCCCCGCACCCGTCGTGGAACTCGCCGAATCGTCCGGTTCGGGCCATAGTCACGGCTCCGGTCCCACACACGGGGACTCGAATCACCACCCGTCGGAGAACGCCGAGGACGCGGCGGGAAGCACCGACGCGACCGACGACACGGCGCGGTTGCTCGGCGGTGCGGGTCTCGTGCTCGGAGCTCTCGGATTGGGTCTCGGAGTGGGTGCCACCATGCGGGCCAGGAAGGCAGGAAAGTCATGAGGCGTCTCGTCGCATTCGTCACCGCCCTCGCAGTCGCGCTGTTGACGGTGATCACAGCGGCGCTTCCGGCGTCGGCGCACAACGTACTGATCTCGTCGAGCCCCGCCGAGGGCGAGGAGCTCGACACCCCGCCCACCGAGGTGGTCCTCACCTTCGACCAGCCGGTACAGGACGCCGACGTCAACGAGATCGCCGTCACCGGCCCCAACGGGGACCAGTGGGCCGAAGGGACCGTCGAGGTGGACGGGGCCACGGTGACCGCACCGCTTCGGCCGCTCGGACCGGCCGGGGAGTACGTCATCGGCTACCGCGTGCTGTCGGCCGACGGGCACCCGGTCTCCGCGGAGATCCGGTTCACCCTCACCTCGCCCGGGCCGGGGCAGGCCAGCGGCACCCCCGACAGCGGCCCGAACACGGACCGGGGTGACTCGCCGCAGGGCGAGAACGCCCAGGACGACGCCACCACCGACACGGCCGCCGAACAGGGCGACTCCGAGGGCATCCCCGTGTGGGTGTGGATCGTCGGCGCCGCGGTGTTGCTGATCGCCGGACTCGTGGTCGCCCTGCGCATGGGCAAATCGCAGGACTGACGGATCACGACCACCGGATCGCATCCTCAGGGCAGGTCGGGCTCGCTCAAGCGAGCCCGACCCCGTCGTCTGCGCAGACGTCCACGGAGCCCGGTCGACTACCGCTTGCGCAGATGTCTACGGATCCTGGCCAGTTCGGCCCTGCGTTCAGCCTTGCGTTCGGCCTTGCGTTCGGCGTGGAGCTTCCGCAGCGAGCGCATGACCTCGTCCTCGCTGACCACCAGCGGATCACGACGTAGATCCCGGTACAGCGAGACACACAACGCGATCATGACGAACACGAACGGCACCGACACGAGGATGGTGAGGTTCTGCAGCCCGTTGAGGGCGTCGTCCCCGCCGACCAGGAGCATCACGGCCGCGACCGCCCCCATCACCGCTCCCCAGAAGATGACGACCCGACGATGCGGCCCCGACGAGCCCCGCTGTGAGAGCGTGCCCATCACCACGGAGGCCGCGTCGGCCCCGGACACGAAGAAGATCGACACCAGGACCATCACGATGATGGCGATCGGCAGGAACAGCGGCAGGCTCTCCAGCAGCGTGAACGTGGCCGCCTCCTCGCCACCGGCGCCCGCGATGTCCACACCTGAACGCTGGTACTGGATGGCGGCGCCACCGAAGATCGAGAACCAGACCAGGCCGACGATGCTCGGCACGGCGATCACACCGATGACGAACTCCCGGATCGTGCGACCCCGGGAGATCCGCGCGATGAACATGCCGACGAAGGGCGCCCACGAAATCCACCACGCCCAGTAGAAGACGGTCCAGCTGCCCAGCCACTCCCGCATCTCCTCGCCACCGGTCGCACCGGTCCGTCCCGCCATGGCGGACAGATCGTGCAGGTAATCGCCGAGGGCACCGGGCACCATGTTGAGGATCAGCACCGTCGGCCCCACCACCAGGAGGAACACGGCGAGCAGGGCGGCGAGCACCATGTTGATGTTCGACAGCCACTGAATCCCCCGCGCGATACCGGACACGGCGGAGGCCACGAACGCGACCGTGAGCACCGCGATGATCCCGACCAGCAGGCCGGTTCCGGGCTTTTCGGCCCAACCCACCGCGGCCAGCCCACCGCCGACCTGCAGAGCACCGAGCCCGAGCGAGGCGGCCGAGCCGAACAGCGTCGCGAAGATCGCCATGATGTCGATGGCCTTGCCCAACGGCCCCTCGCTGCGCCGTGTGCCGATCAGAGGTGCGAACACGGCCGAGATGAGCTGGCTTCGCCCCTTGCGGAACGCGCTGTAGGCGATGGCCAGGCCGACGACGGCGTAGATCGACCACGGATGCACCGTCCAGTGGAAGAGCGTGGTCGCCATCGCCGTGTGCACGGCCTGATCGGAGTTGCCCGGCACCGTGCCGGGGGGTGGTTCGACGAAGTGCGCCACGGGCTCGTAGACACCGAAGAACATGAGTCCGATACCCATGCCCGCGCTGAACATCATCGCGATCCACGAGACCGTCCGGAACTCCGGCTGCTCGTCGTCCCGTCCCAGGGGGATACGGCCGTACCTGCTGATCGCCACCCCGATGGCGAAGAGCACGAAGCCGCTCGCGGTGAGGACGAAGGCCCAACCCCCGTACGGGATGACGACGTCGTTGAGGAGTGTGTCCGCGACGACGGCGAGGCTGCCGGGCGAGGCGATACCCCACGCCACGATCGCCAACGCGATGATCGCCGACACCCCGAACACCACGTGGTCGGTCCGGGGACGGTGCTTCTCGTGCGCAGGCGTCAACTCCGGATCGTGTTTCGCTTCCGCAGTGGATCGAGAATCGGTGTCCCCCGGTTGGTCTACGATCCTTTCCGAATCCGAGTCCTCCAGCTCGGTCCTCGAACGTTCACCCTCTTCATCCGAATGACCAGCCATATGCAGCTGCCTCCCAGGCGGCGCTCTTCCGCGGGAGATTGCCCGATCGGAGCACCGCTCAATCCCGTGGTCACTTCCATGCATCGTTGGGGGTCAGAACCCATCGTCGGGAGCCAGGGCTTACTAGGGGATGGACTCACTAGGCTTTCGGAGCAAAGACTGCGGCGGTGTCAGTGCGTACGCTCGGCAGAGTGAGCAGAACCGCCATCGCGACATCGTGGTTACCGCGTTTCGGGCCGCTGATCGCGATCGTCACGGCCGCGCTGTCGGGTGTCCTCATCGCCCTGGCCCTCACCGTGTCGGCTCCCGTCAGCGGCATCACCCAAGCGAGCACGGCGATCCGGGTCGGCTTGCCCATCGCCCGTGCGGCGATCGATCTCGCAGCCGTCGCCGCCGTGGGATTCGCCCTGCTGCCGCTACTGGCCGGTGAACGTACTCCCGCGTCGGCCCGACCCGTGTTCGCGCGGGCCAGAACCGTCGTCATCGCCTCGGCGCTGGTGTGGGCGGTGGCGGCGCTGGCCAGTCTCGTGCTGCAGACGGCGGAGTTGTACCGACCTGACGGCACCGCGGTCTCGTTCACCGATCTCCGCTCCTATGTCGACACCGTGGCCGGGGGCAAGGCCCTGCTCATCGTGGCGGGGTTCGCGCTCGTCCAAGCTCTGCTAGCCGGAGCGGCCACGCGGCTCGGTCGTAAGGTGCCGCCCGAATTGATCGTGGGCTGCGGTCTGTTCGCGCTGCTGCCGCTCCCGGTCACCGGACACGCCACCATGTCGCACTTCGCCGAGCACACGATGGTGTTGCTCGAACTGCACATCGTCAGCGTCGTCGCCTGGACCGGCGGGCTCGCCGCCATCGTCGTGCTGGCCGCACGACACCGTGCCCTGCTGGCGACCGTCCTCCCGCGGTTCTCCCAACTGGCCACCGTATGTCTGGCCGTGGCGGTGGCCACCGGTGTGCTGAACGGTCTCGCCCAATTCATCGAGAACCCTCTGGTGCGGTTGTGGCCGGACCTGTTCACCACTCCCTACGGTCAACTGTTGGTGGCCAAGACGGTGGCGCTGGCGGTGATCGCCGGGCTCGGCGGCTACACGCGGTGGAAGCTGCTCCCGAACGTGATCCGGCACCGACGCACCGCTCTCGTGTCGTTCGCCGTCGTCGAACTCGCCCTGATGGGGCTCGCGTTCGGTTTCGCGGCCGTCCTCGGCCGGACGCCGCTGACGTGATGTGCCCTACATCCACCGCTTCAGCCGGGCTGAACTTCATGCGGAACCCGTCGCCGTTCGTCGCTTCCCGACCGAAGCGACGAACGGCGGCCTAGCGTCGACGAGTGCGACCGAAATGACGACATTCAGCGGTACCTGACCCACCAACCGTCCGTCCTGCCGGCCCGAAGGTCCGCCAATCGCCGCGCCAATTCCCGCCGTACCGTCGGTTGGCTGCGCGCGATCGGCAGCACACTCGTCGTCAGCTTCAACTCCCGCGCCGCGCGCAACACGGCGAAGCCCTCCCACTCCATGACGTCGAAGCCGTAGTGCCGGACCAGTTCGCCGTACCGTTCCGGCGGGTCCCGGAATCGGGTTCTGCCCACCGCCAACGGGACCAGGTCCCACTCCGGTGGGCCCACGCACGAGGAATCGAAGTCGCAGAGCACCGGCCCGTCCGCGCCGGCGATGACGTTGCCGGGATGGGCGTCACCGTGCACCAACGACGGTGGCAGCACGAAGTCCAACTCGCGTAGCCCCGCCTCCACCTCCGCGCATCGGTCCAGGAGGAAACTCCGGTCCTCAGCGGCCAGCTCCTCGGCCTCGGACACCCTCGCACGGACGTCGTCCAACGGTGCCCAGGCGGGCACGTCGTCCGGGGGCGGCAACGAATGCACCAGCCTCAGCAGACGCGCCAATTCCGCCGGTGTGGCGGTCCGCCGAACGGGATGGACGTGGTGCCACACCGTGACCGCGTACCCGTCGACCGACAGCGGCTGGTCCACGCCGTCGAACAACCGCACGGCGGGAACGCCGTGTTCGGCCAGGTACCGGGCCACGCGTACGACCTTGCCGGCTCGGTGTCGCAGAGCCTGCGACCCCACGATGCGCACGACGACGGGATCGTGTGCCAACGAGTACACGGCGTTGTTGGTGAACCGCAGCAGTGTGGCCCCACGGTGATCCACTCCGAGGCGGGCACACGCCCGGCGTAGGACTTCGTCCAGCTTCTTTTTGGTGTAGCGCCCGTCCAAATGCGTGCCCCGGCCGTCGACCGAGCGACTCAGGAGAAGAACTCGTTCATCCGCTCGGCGAGTTCGCGCGCGTCGCTGTTGTTACTGCGCCGCAACGCCTCCTGCCGCAACGGCTCCATGCGCTTCTTCACCCGCGCGGACTTCAGTCCCTCCGCGCAGTCCAGCGCCTTGCCACCGACCTTCGCCCCGTAGTCGATGTCGCCTTCCAGCATGTGGTTGGTGGCCAGCATGCCGAGGCTGAACGTCTTGCTGCGGGCCATGTCACCGCCGTAGGCCTCCGTGGCCCTGCGCAGCGCCGGAATGGCGTAACGGGTGTGCGAGACGTCGACGTTCTGGGCCAGTTCCGTGTGTACGGTCCCGATCATCGCGTACACGTCGGTCTCGTCGAAGAACTTCACCCACGACTCGGCGTTGGCGAGGTCGGCACGAGCGAACTCGTCCCTCGTCCGGCCGAGCAGCTTCATGGCCTGTTCGGCGTTGCCCATCATCGCGTACGCCCACGCCTCGTTGGCGCACAACACGGCGACCGCGAGTTCCGAACCGGAATCCTGCGCCGCGAGCTGTCCTAATTGGAACAACTTCAACGCTTCGTTGGGCGCGTCCTGATGCAAGTAGACACGTCCCATCCGGTACAGGATGTTGGCGACGAGCGGGTGGTTGTCCCCCTGTTTCGCCAGTTCGAGCGCCTGGGCGAAATGGTTTCGCGCGGAGTCGACGAGGTCGATGTCGAACGACGTCCAACCCGCAAGGCTGTGGAGGTCGGCCAACGCCACGTACAGCCGTGACTTGACCTGTTCGGAGCCGCTCGCCTGGAGCATCTGCTGCCCCCACGACAACTGCGCGACCACCGCATCCCGACAGAAGCCGCCCCCGTACTGGTAATCCAGCGCTCTGAGCGCTCGGGTTGCCGCTTCCACCTGTCGGACGTCGGTCATCCCGATGCGTCCCGGGGCGGGTGTCTGTGTGGGGCTCGACGCCCATGCCGTCGAGGCGGGACCGAAAACCGCGGCCCCCATCGTGACCTGGGCGGCGTGCGCGAGGAACTTCCGTCGTTTCACGGACTCGTCCTCCTCAGCTTGCTGCTCGTCGGCGTCGCCGACAACCTGATTTCTTGTGGTCTCGTCGTAGGCGAGACCCATGTAGCCCCTCGGGATGCGCAGGCCCTTGGCGATACGAGACAGGACGTCGTAGGCCATCACCTGGCGACCCTTGAGGATCTCCGACACCTCGGACTGTGATTGGCCGGTCATCGCGGCGATCTGGCGTTGCGAGATGCCGTGCATCCGGAGTTGCCGGTAAACCTCACTGATGTTGCGGTTCGCCAGCGCGTCACGCATTTCGCGGGCTTCCCAAATCGCGGGATTGATGCGACTCTGCGTCGTGTTCTCGTTGGCCTTCATGTCCGCCCCTCCACAGTCCCGTCGGGCGTTGTGTGCAGCGTAAGCAAGCCCAGTAAACCGTGCGAAGGCCCGCCGTGGGGCGTTTGATCGGTAGAGCCGAATTTCTTGTGACCGCTCGGCGTGCGAGCGGAGCCGGTCGCCGCTGAAAGCGTCGCAAGGCTTCTCACGCCGCTCTTTTCACCGCAATGTAGGGGTAAGAGGTACGTGGTCGGCCGAACACCGTCCGCAACCACAGCACCTCGTCCGGACGCCGAGCCGGGCAACAACAGCGACGGAACCGACGAAGGACGTGATGGACGTGCACTCGATCACAGCAGGCACTGCTGGGACCGACACGGTGTCCGGTCGCTTCCGAGATTCCGACGAGCCCACGCGTCGATCCGTGGCTCACATGACCAGACCGACCCAGCCCCATCCCGATTCGGGACGGCGCTACGAAGGCGGCCAAGTGGTCTGGCGCGTACAGTGCGGCGACCTGATCAGCCGCGAACGGTCCGTGACGGTGTTCGTGGAGAACGGCGAAGTGGTCCTCGTCGGACCACCCGGCGAGACGGCACGGCTGTCAGCCAGCCAACTCGGACAACTTCGGGCCGCACTGAACGAAGCCGCCGAATTGGCGAGAAAGTAACGGTGAGGGCCAGGTGGATCAGATTCTCGGGCAAGTTCTCCGCAACGCCGTGTGGGAACGCCTCGACAGACTCACCGACGTCGCGAACGACGCGGACGCACCAGCGCTGATCTCCGTGGCCCGTTCCGAGCTGCCCCGGTTGGCGGAGGGCTGGCGCGCCATTCTGCGAGTGCACGAGCCCGACGAGCGTGGCGACTGTCCGACGTGTTCGACACGGTGGCACAAGTGCAAGGCCCCGTGTTCGGTGTGGCAGGTCGCCCACGATCACCTCGTGGCGGGCGGCTTGGCCCATTTCCAGCATTCACGGCGCTATCGGCGTCGCCGTGCGGAATCCACCCCCGACGAGACGAACACGTCGACGACACCTGCCACGCGGCCGACCGGCCGGCATGCCCTCATAGGAAGGCCGCACCGATGACGCAGGCCTTTCGGACACTTCCGTTCTTCCACGCTTCCGCCCTCGGGCGGAGTCCATCGCCGGCGGCCAGGCCGTGCGTACCCCCGAGCGTAGCGAGCCTGGCCGCCGGTTCTTTTGCGATTAATCGCAGAACTTTGCCTCTGCTAATGGCCCTAGTTACTTTGTCCCGCTAGGTTGACCGTCGAGGTCGCCACACAACTTCACAACACCGCGAGATTCCCCGCCCGTGGTGCGACCCCGAAGACCCCGCGGGTCGGTGCCGCTGCACTCCCCCTCCCCCCCGACCGGCACCGGCCCGCGGCCCCATTCCCACCCGTTCTTTCTTGTCCGTTCGGCCTTGACGCCCGGACCACCACAAAGCGTTCACTCGACCGTGAAGGCGACCCCGGACACGATAAAGTCGCTGACCTGCACAGCAAGGAGCACGACGTGTCCGACAAGCACATCGCGACGCAGGCCGAATCAACCCCACTCCGTCGACAGCCGGTCCAGCAGCGCAGCGCCAAGCGGGTCGAGCGAATGCTGGACGCGAGTGCCGAACTGCTTGACGAGGTGGGCTACGAAGGACTCACGACCACGCTCATCGCCAAACGGGCCGGCGTGGCGGTGGGCTCGTTGTACCAATTCTTCCCCGACAAACGAGCCGTCGTGCAGGCGCTGGCCCAGCGGAATCTGGAACACTTCATCGCCGAGGTCCACAAACGCCTCGGGACAGTGGACACACGCCACTGGTGGGACGTCGTCGACTCCTTGTTGGACATCTACCTGACGATGCACCGTGAGGTCCCGGGGTTTTCCACGGTGCATTTCGGTGACCCCGTCGAACCGCGCTTGCTCGACGACCGACGCACCAACAACCGGGTCATCGTCGACGCTCTCACCAGATTGGTCACCGATCACGTCAACCTTCCGCCGGAGCAGGTCACACTCCCGATCACGATCGCCGTGGAAGCCGCGGACGGCTTGCTCAACTACGCCTTCCAGGTCGATCCCCAAGGCGATCCGGAGGTCATCGCCGAAACCAAAACGCTGATCAAGGACTACCTGGCGGGCAAGTTCGGGGACTGAAGGAGGCGGTCGACCCCCGAGGCGGCGACCGGTGGGGACCGTCCGGCTCACCCACCGGTGCACACGACGGTTCAGCCGAAGAAACGCCCCTCGCCGCGATAGGTGGGAACTGTGCGCACGACTCGGTCGCCCAACACGAGGTGATAGTGCGGGAAGTGTTCGGCGAGCTCACCGGCCTTGGCGTGCCGGAACCACACGCGGTCACCCACCCGCAGTCGGCGGGCTGCGCGCCCGATGACCGGGGTTTGGACTTCTCCGGCTCCTTCCACGGCGGACAGTCGCAGTCCATGCGGCAGGTGGGGGGAAGGTAGCCGCGACTGGCCCGCCTGGCCCGAGGCGACGTAGCCCCCGGCGGCGAGCGTGGCGGTCCGACGTGCCGGTTTGCGCACCACGGGAAGCGCGAACAGCGCTGCGGGCCGCGGTTGGAAGCGCTGATACCGGGAGAACAACGCCGGAGCGAGCAGCCCCGACCCGGCCGCGACCTCGGTGACGGACGAATCGGTACGCGTGGATTCCAGGCTTCCCGTCCCGCCTCCGTTGACGAATTCCAGTTCGGCCACCGTACGGACGGCCGCCACGACAGCGGCTCGACGGCGGGCGAGCTCGGCCGCCGAACGCCGCTGCATCCAACGCACCGCGGCCCCCGCGACGCCGGGGTCACCGTCGGGCACTCCGGCGATCTGCCCTTCGTAACCCATCACCCCGACGAGTCGGAACCCCCGACGACGTTCGATCGCCGTGGCCAGCTTCACCGCCTGTCGGGGAGTGAACACCGGGGAACGACGAGCACCGATGTGGACACCGGGGATCGGCCGCCACGAGGCGTCGAACTCCAAACAGACCCGAATCCGTGGATGGGCGGAACCGAGTGTCGCGTCGATGAAATCGAGTTGTTCCGTGGAGTCGACCATGAGCGTGATCGCCTGCCGGGCCGCGTCGTCCTCGGCGAGCACGCGCAACGCCGCCCTGTCCACGGTGGGATACGCCACCACGAGATCGTCACTCGTGCCCTGTTCGAACAACCACAGCGCCTCGGCGAGGGTGTAGCACAACAGCCCGGCGAAGCCCGGCCGCGCGAGCACCCGTTCCAGCAGCGCGCGACACCGCACCGACTTGCTCGCGACCCGGATGGGCTTCCCGGCCGCGCGGCGCACGAGATCACCGGCGTTGGCGTCGAAGGCATCGAGATCGACGATCGCCAACGGCGGATCGAGATCTTGTGTGGCCAGATCGTACGAAGCGGCGGAGCTCACACCAGAACGGTACGACACCGTAAACTCGAATTCTATTCATCTATTCCGCCTACGGCGTCGACCCAAGGGAGGCCCGGGTGAGCCAGTGGACGAACTGGGCGGGCACCGCCTCGGCACGACCACGTCGAGTCCACCGTCCGACGGACACGGCCGAGCTGTGCGCGATCGTCGCCGAGACGGCCGAACGCGGTGGACGCATACGTCCGCTGGGAAGCGGGCACTCGTTCAGCCCCATCGCCGCCGCTGACGACGACACCGACGTCATCGACCTGAGCGCGTTCACCGGTATCGTCTCGGCCGACGCCGGGAACGGGCTGGTCACCGTACGTTCGGGCACGACGCTGCGCGAGCTCAACACACTTCTGGCCGCGCTCGACCTGGCACTGACCAACCTCGGTGACATCGACGCGCAGACCATCGCCGGTGCGATCTCCACGGGGACGCACGGCACCGGTGCCCGATTCGGAGGACTCGCCACCCAGGTGGAGGCCCTGGAGCTGGTCACAGCCGACGGGTCCGTCCTCACCTGTTCACCCACCGAACGTCCGGAGCTGTTCGACGCCGCCAGGGTCGGACTCGGCGCGCTCGGGGTCATCAGCACCGTCACCCTACGCTGCGAACCCGCATTCCTCCTGGAGGCACACGAAAGCCCGCAACCGCTCGACCGCGTACTCACCGATTTCCACGCGCTGGCCGACAGCACCGACCATTTCGAGTTCTACTGGTTCCCTTACGGTCGCAACGCACTGGTCAAACGCAACACCCGACTCCCCGTCGGCACTCCGGCACGCCCCCTGTCCCCCGTGCGCCGATTCCTCGACTACACCCTCATGGAGAACGCGGCTTTCGGCGGCCTGTGTCGCCTGAGCAGGGCCGTGCCCCGGCTCGCCCCGACACTCGGCGCGTTGGCGTCGTCGGCGTTGTCCACCCGTCGCTACAGCGACGCCTCCTACCGCGTGTTCACCACCCAACGCCTGGTCAGGTTCGTGGAGACGGAGTACGCGGTGCCACGCGAATCGGTCCTCGACGTCCTCGCCGAACTCCGCGCGCTCGTACCCCGACTGCGCCATCCGGTGGCGTTCCCCGTCGAGGTACGGGTGGCCGCCGCCGACGACATCTGGTTGTCCACGGCCTACGGCCGGGACACCGCCTACGTGGCCGTGCACCAGTACGTCGGCATGCCGTACGAGGAGTACTTCACCGAGTTCGCCCGCATCGCCGCGTCGGTGGGCGGACGTCCGCACTGGGGCAAGATGCACCCGCTCGACGCGGACGAACTGCGCCACCTGTACCCGCGGTTCGACGACTTCCGACGGATGCGGGCCGCACTGGACCCCGGCGGCGTGTTCTCGAACGCCCACCTCGACCGCATCCTCGGAAAACCATCCGAACAAAACGACAGTGCGGGCCTCGTCGGACCCACTTTTCGATCCTGACGAAACGAGCGGCTAAAGACGCTCGATGGCCTCCGCGATCGGCGTGTCCCCGGACACCAATTCCAGGGTTCGCCCGTACGTGGTGGTGTCGGCCACCAACCGCCGCAACACCTCCGCCACGTCGTCCCGCGGCACATCGGCGCGCGGCACGTCGTCGGCCAGGCGCACCAGCCCCGTCCCGGGTTCATCGGTGAGCCGACCCGGCCGCAGGATGGTCCAATCCAGATCACGACCGCGCAGATCCTCTTCCGCGGCGGCTTTCGCACGAAGATACGCGGCGAACACCTCACCGACCCGCGCCTCGACGTCCGCGTCGATCGGATCACCCGCACCCATCGCGCTGACCTGCACGAATCGCCGCACGCCCGCGCGCTCGGCGGCTTCGGCGAACAACACGGCCGCCGCCCTGTCGACGGTGTCCTTACGTGCCACGCCGCTGCCGGGCCCCGCGCCCGCCGAGAAAACGGCCGCGTCGGCTCCGGACAACACGTCGGCGACCTCGTCGACGCTCGCCTGTTCCAGATCGAGCACGACGGGTTCGGCACCGATTTCCCGCAGCTTCTCGGCCTGTTCCGGCTTGCGGATGATGCCCACGGCCGTGTCACCGTTGGAGACGAGAAGCCGCTCCAACCGCAACGCGATCTTGCCGTGTCCTCCGGCGATGACGACTCGCATGGAGCCGAGGTTAGTCGTTCCGCATGCCCTGGGCAGCGAAGCCCGCCGCCTCGCAGGCGCGCAACTGTTCGTAGGCGACCTCGTGCACCCAGCGCCACACCGCGTCCTCGCCGAGGGTGAGACGGTCGTCCCCGCACGCCAGGTCGAGATCGAGGTTCGCGACCTCGTCGGCGGTCACCACCCCGAGGCCGTACATCCTCGCCCGCGGCAGGAAGTTGTCCACGTAGTCGTGGCTCATGGCGGCCGCCGTGGGCAACACCAGCGCCGCCTCCCCGTAGCGGGCGAACGGCACGGTGGCGGCCATCCCCGTCCGCCAGTGCCGAGCCACGGCGAGCACACCGGCGATGTGCACGGCGGGAGGCGGGGCGCTCCTTTCCAACTCCGGCCACAACCACGTGGCCACGGTGGTCCTGTCCGTCACCGGCCGCAGTCCCATGGCGATGCGCTCGGCGTGGGCGTCCGGCCGCAGCCTCGCCACCACGAAGACCCGCCGGCCGAACAACGTCAGCTGCGGGAGCACCGTGCCCTGCCACCCCAGCAGCGGGACCGCGCGCTCGGCGAGATCAGCGGGATGGGAGGGAAGCTCGAGCCTGGGCGCGGTCCGCCCCGGAATCGACCGGACGCCGCTCGATCCGCTCGTTGTCGCGGTCTGTCCAGGTGGTACCGCCACGAAGTCCGCCTCCCTATTGAGTCCTTCTCGCCTGCCGATGGGGTGCCCTGCGAAAAACGGCACGTGACCTGAGTACCAGCGTGAAAGAGCGACGTCTGCGTCCCGGGAGCACGCCTGCGATCGGCGGCGCCGAACGGTCGGTGATCGGTCGGTGGACGGTTCGGCGACTTCGGTCGGACGGTGCGGCCGTATGGGTGACGGGGGGCTGAGCGGTCATCCCCGCGGTTGAGTTTCGCTACCGGTGACCGGCGCCGCAGCGCCACTGCCCGCGTACCCACTACGGTGTCGGCGACGGCAGCCCGAAAAACGACCACATGCCTGCTAAGGAGGCTTGCGTGCGACCACGCCGCTCCGTCCTCTACCTGCCCGGTGCGAACGAACGTGCCCTGGAGAAGGCGAAGGGACTGCCCGCCGACGCACTGGTGCTCGACCTGGAGGACGCCGTCGCACCCGACGCGAAAGTGACGGCTCGGCAACGGGTGTGCGCAGCCGTCTCCTCGGGGGCCTACGGCGAACGAGAGGTCGCCGTCCGCGTCAACGGCATCGGCACCGAATGGCACGACGACGACCTACGCGCCGTGGCACAGGCGGGACCGCACGCGGTCGTGATACCGAAAGTGTCCTCGGCCACCGACGTGCACGCCGTGGAGGACGCCCTCACCGCGGCGGGCGCGCCGCAACACACGGCCATCTGGGCCATGATCGAGACCCCGGCGGCCGTGTTGCGCGCGGAGGAGATCGCCAACGCCTCCACGCGGCTCACCGTGCTCGTGCTGGGTACCAACGACCTCGCCAAGGAGTTGCACGCGGAGTTCGTCCCGGGTCGGGCGCCGCTGCTGACGAGCCTGTCCCTGTGTCTGCTGGCCGCCCGCGCGGCCGGTAAGTCGATCCTCGACGGCGTCTACAACGACGTGCGCGACGCCGAAGGCTTCGAGACCGAATGCGTGCAGGCCCGGCAGTTCGGCTTCGACGGCAAGACGGTGATCCACCCGAACCAGCTCGAACCGTGCAACCGCGTGTTCGCGCCGTCCGAGGCCGAGATCGACCACGCCCGACGGGTCATCGACGCCTTCGAACAGGCGATGGCCGAAGGCCGGGGTGTGGTCACCGTGGACGGCCGCATGGTGGAGAACCTCCACGTGGAACAGGCTCGCCGCGTCCTCGGACTGGCTGAGGCCATCGAACGGCTGCACTAGCGGCGGAATGCCCCGGGCCACCACGCGTTGCACCTGGCATGAGCACCCGAAGCCTGTCCGTGCCGCTGTCGGTCCTGGACCGGTCGAGCATCCGGCGGGGACAGGCACCGGCGGACGCCGTACGCGACACCGTGCGATTCGCCCGTCGGATGGAGGCGCTGGGTTACCACCGGTTCTGGGTCGCGGAGCACCACAGCGTCCCCGGTGTGGCGGGATCCGCCCCCACGGTGCTGGCCGCGGCGGTCGCCGCGAACACATCCTGCATCCGTGTCGGCACCGGTGGGGTCATGCTGCCGAATCACCAACCGCTCGTGGTCGCCGAGCAATTCGGCACGCTGGAAGCACTCCACCCCGGCCGTATCGACATGGGGTTGGGCCGTTCGGTGGGCTTCACCGGCGGGGTCAGGGCGGCCCTCGGTAGAGGCAAGGAACACGCCTCCCACTTCGACGAGCAGATCCGGGAGCTCCTCGGCTACTTCGCCGGTTCCCCGGTCCATCGCGGAGTGCGCGGTATCCCGGCCGAGGGACTGCGCGTCCCGGCGTTCGTCCTCGCCACGGGCTCCGGGGCGGACGTCGCCGCCGACACGGGCCTGGCACTCGTCATCGCCCCGGTGTCGGGAGTCGACAAGATGAGCGAACACATCGCCCGCTATCGCGCCACGTTCCGACCGTCCTCGCTGTGGCCGCGACCGTACGTGATCGTCGCGACGGCCGTGGCGGTCGCCGACACGCCCCGGCGGGCTCGGGAGTTGCTGCTGCCGGAGGCGTGGTCACTGGTGCACTCCCGCACTCGCGGCGTGTTCCCACCGTTGCTGCCGCCCGCCGACATCCCCACACCGACCGAACGCGAGGCGGCCCTGCTCGCCGACGTGCTGCGGAACCAGATCCACGGCACCCCCGCATCGGTGCACGACGAACTGGTCGCGCTCGTGGAACGTACGGCGGCCGACGAATTGCTGATCACGATGAGCACCTACGACCGGGCAGACATGCTCGACTCGTACACCGCGCTGGCCGAGCTGGCCGGCGGCTGATCCGGCCCGTCGCGAAACCACCGGTACGCCGTTCGACCGAACACGGGAGTACGACGTACCGGTGGCTGCGCCCCCTTCAGCCCCTGTGGCGGGTCCTACGAACCTCCCCTTCACAAGACCCGGGGCACACGCCACGGCGTGCTGACGGCCATCCTGCCGTACGGGGCGGACAAAAACGTGACAGTCGCGTGTCAGCCCGACCGAATCCGCGTCGTCAACCGATCTCCGCAGCGTACAACGTCGCCCGCTGCCGGAACCGGCGCGCGGCGAGCATGTCTCCCCGCCGCTCCTCGGCCGCGGCGAGGAGGTTCAGACTCCGAGCCTTGGTGTCGCGATCACTGCTCATCGTGGCCACGCGGCCGGCTTGTTCGATCGCCTCGACGGCCTCGTCCACATAGCCGGCCTCGAGGTAGGCCTCGCCGAGGTTCAACCAGGCGATGCCGGGATGGTTCACCGAGCCGTACGCCATGGCCGTCTTGATCGCTTCCCGAGCACTCGCGAAGGCCGCGGCGAAGTCCCGACGAGCCACGTGCAGTCTCGTGACGTTGACAAGCGGGCCCACCTGCCCGTACGGGTTCCCCGCCTTGAGGTGCAGTTCCACGGCACGCTGATAGCAGCTGTGGGCGTCGAAGAACCGGCCGACGGAGAAGTAAGCCGCCCCGGCACCCGTCAACGCCGCCGCCTCCAACCGTGGATCGTCCAATTCCCTGGCGATGTCGATAGCGGCCCGGTACGTGTCCAACGCCTTCCGGGACCGTCCCTGGTTGTCGAGCAACGCGCCCAGTCGGTGCAGCACCGCCGATTCGGCCCGACGGTCGTTGCCGCGGCGCGCCGCCCGCAACGCCACCGTGTGGGTCTCCTCCCAATCAGACCAATGCTTGCGCAACAGGTAGAAGGAGCACAGGACGATGGGCAGCACGTAGGCGTGCCGGTGCCAGCCCCGTCGTTCGCACTCCCGGATCACGGCGACGAGGTTCGCTCGCTCGGCCTCGTACCAGGCCACCGCCTGCTGGAGGTTGTCGAACGGGACCGTCCGTATCGTGTCCGGCCGGGTCGGTAACTCGATCGGCAACGGTTCCCTCCGGACGAACCATCCCGCGCTGATGACGGTGTGCAGGTAGAAGTCCGCCATCCGCCGGGCCGCGGCGAACCGCTCCTCCGCCGACAGCTCCGGTCCGGCCCGGTGGGCGAGGTAGACCCACACCAGGTCGTGGAGCCGGTGACGACCCGCGCCCCTCTCCTCGACCAGATTGGCCTCCGCCAACGCCGCCACGAGCCGCATCGCCTCGGGGAGATCGCAGTCCCCCACCGCCGCCGCGACCGGAACGGAGAACTCGGGTGTGGGCAGCAGGCTGAGCGACAACAGCAACCGGGCGACCGGCTCGGACAACGCCGCGTAGGACACGTCGATCGCCGTGCGCACGCAGGCGTGGCCGTCGTGCGGGACCGTGAGCACGTCCAGGCGGTACCGGGACAGGTCCTCGAGGAGATCGGACACCGTCACCTCGTTCCGGGTCACGAGGTGTGCGGCCGCGATCCGCAACGCCAGGGGGATGCCACCGCACGCGTCGGCCAATCGCCGCAGGTCCTCGTCACGTACGTCACCACGCCCCTCCAGGAGGGTGGACAGCAGTGAGGTCGACTCGTCCGTGGTCAGTGCTCCCACGCGCACCCCACGGGCCCCGTCCACGGCGACAAGACCCGACAGGACGTTCCGACTGGTGACGATCACCGCGCACTCGGTCGTGCCCGGCAACAACGGCCGAACCTGGTCGGCGGTCGCGGCGTTGTCCAGGACGAGCAACACCCGCCTTTCGGCGAGCACGGACCGCAACAGGGCCGTGCGTTCGTCCAGGTCCTCGGGGATCAGCTCCGCCGGATGCCCCAGCGCACGAAGGAATCGGAGCAGCACATCGGCGGGGGCGATCGCCGGGGTGGAGGAGAAACCGTGCAGGTCGACGAACAACTGCCCGTCGGGGAAGTGTTCGGCGACGCGGTGCGCAAGCCGCACGGCGAGAGCCGTCTTACCCACGCCCGGCTGTCCGCTCACGACGAGCAGTCGTCGAGCCGACGGATTCGCCAACCACCGGGTCAGGTCGTCGATCAGTCGTTCCCGTCCGACGAACGACGTGGTGTCGGCGATGAGTTGCCGCGGCGACGGCGGCGCGGCGGGGATCCCCCCGAGGGTCCCACCGCCGACCGGCCCGGGTGGGGCACCGTCCTCCTCGTGGTCCCGTCGCGGATCGGGGATCTTTCCGTTCAGAACCATCTCGTGGATGCGTCTGAGCTCCGGACCGGGCTCGATGCCCAGCTCCTCCGCCAGCGTCGTGCGCAACCGCTGGTAAGCCGCGAGCGCATCGGCTTGACGACCACCGTGTGCCAGGGCCGACATCAGCTGCCCCCAGAACCGCTCCCGGAGCGGATGCCGCTCGACCAACGCGGTGAGCTCACTCACCAACTCGGTGTGCGCCCCGGACGCCAGTTCCCGGTCGATCCTCGCCTCGACCGTCCTGGTGTGTTCCTCGCTCAACGGTGCGGCGACGTCACGCCGGAGCGCTTCCGACTCGATGTCGGCCAGCGGCTTTCCCCGCCACAGCTTCAATGCCGACCGAAACAGTTCCGCGGCTTTCCGGGGATCAGCGGTTCCGTACGCCTCCGACACGATCGACCGGAATCGCAGCAGATCCACCTCAGTGTCGTCGACGTCGAGAACGTAGCCGGGTGTCCGTTGTCGGATGAACACGCGCTGGGAATCGATTTCCCGAAGGCGGGCCCGCAACCTGCGCACGTAGGAACGCACGGTGTTCCGTGCGCTCGCGCTCGGGTCGTCCCACAGGTATGAGATCAATTCCGAAACGGACACCACGCGGTTGGCATTGCACACCAGAGCCGCCAACAACACGCGAAGCCTGCCCGCGGGCACAACGACCTCCCGGTCGCCGTCCACGACCTGTAACGGGCCCAGGATGCGGAACTCCATCGGCCCCCCGACCGTGTTCGCGCGGTGAAGACAACGACTTGAACACTAGCGAGGTCGACGTTCTCGGCCGACGTCAGGTCGTTGAATATCGCACGGCCCGGTCCGGACGCCCACGAACTCGACGAGTGCGAAAAGGCCGCCTTCACCACGTCATGTGACGGTGAAGGCGGCCTTCATCGAGTCAGGACCGCTGGGCTGTCGGTCTAGGCGTTCTTCCTACGGCGCTGCAGCAGGATCGCCGCCGTACCGGCGGCCACCAGGCCGAGACCGATCAACAGCGGTGTCATGGCCGAGACACCGGTCTGGGCGAGGTCCTCCGTCTCGGTCTGCGGGGTCTCCGACGGCTGCGGGGTCTCCACCGGGGGCTGCTGCGAAGTCGGCGTCGGAGTGGGGACCTCGGTGGTCTCCTCCGGCGGCGTGGTCTTCGGCGCGGCCTTCCACTCCGCACTGGCCTTGGCCTTCATGGTGGTGTCGTCGGACGAGGCCACGATCAGCGACTGGGCCGGCTTGCGGTCGTAGTCCTCGGCGACGAACAGCCTGCCGATGGCCAGGTGGGCGGTCGCGGTCAGCGAGAACTCACCCGCACCCTCCGCGGCTTCGGCGGGCACGTCGATGTAGAGCTCGGTGCCGTCGCCGATGTCCTCGGCGGTCAACTCGTTGCCTTCGGCGTCGGTGACGGTGACCCCTTCGGGGAGCTCACTGATGAGCTCGGTGATCTCGCCGGTGGTGCTCACGGTGAACGGTCCGATCCGCTCACCCGCGACCCCCGTGGCCGAGTTGGGGTCGAGCTCCAGGGCGGCGTTCGGCTCCGCCATGCCCACATTGGACTCACCGGTGAGGTAGTCGTAGAGCGCGAGCACATCGGCGTCCACGTCCTGGCCGGCACGCACCGGGTCCTGTCGGTCGATGTTCTTGCCGTCGCTGTAGTGCCACACGGCCGCCTGGGTGGCAGTGATGGCCTCCCGCTGGCTCAGTCCATTGTGGAGCTCAACACCCTGTTCGGTCAGGGTCTGCTCCAAATCGGAGAGACTCTGTGCGGGGTAGCCGTGGTGCAGCACCCAGTTGATGTGGTCACGGTTGCCGTGGAACGGCGAGTCCGGGTTCGGGAATTCGTCCCACGGGCTCTCGTACAGCGGCCGGGACGGGTCGACCCGGACACTGATCTCCACGCAGTACGCACGCAGCGAGTTGCCACCCTCGAGACTCAGGTTGAACAGCGTGGTGGTCTGACTCTCGGAATCGAGATTGACGACGTAGCCGTTCGTTGATCCGTCGATACGAGCCTTCGCGCTGTCCGCTGAAACAGGAGTCGATCCGAGGGAAAGCGCGGCAGCGGTTCCGGCGACGAGCGCGCCAACTCTGGCGAACGTTTTTCTGCTGTTCATGAGTCTCCTAAGAGCACAGTGCGGAAGGGAAAACCCCGACAGGTGAGGATTCAGACACCCAGCGATGCGGAGCATACACATGGCGTCAATTCCCGGTGAGGCCACTGCACGAACCGGACGAAGAACGCGGTCATCGATTCAACGAGCGCAACAGCCGGTTCAGACCCATCGACGGTTCAGACCTCTCAGCAAATCGCTGAGTTGCTCAATCCCGTTACACCACACGGGTCGACATGATTCCTTATCGTTACCCATCGCCTGTCCACACTGGTCCGGCATGGTTTCCCACCGGTAAGGATCGAGCGATGGCAGATGTGTCCCACCGCACACGCAACCACATGGCCCCGTTGGACGTCAGGTAATTCGAAAGCGAAGTTCGCCGAACGTGGATAACGCTTATGCATCGCCGAATGCCCGGGCGGGCACTCGGCCGGCAATGCAGGACGGTGGAAGTCGTGAACGGCGGTGAAAAGGTGGCGGAAATGGTGAAGACCTCCGCGACGCACGAGTGGAGAGTGCGCGTTCCGCACCGCGCTCTTCTCGACATCCACCTCGCCACCCTTCACGATCCCACCCTTCTCGACGCCGAGAAGAACTCCCGCGCATCCGACTTCATCCGCGCATCCGACTTCAGGGTCGACATCACGACGAACCACGGGCACGGCCCCCACGGGCTTCCCGGAGCAAGCCCACACTCACCCTCCGCGGTCCCCGCCGACACCGACGAGCCGACCCGACCGACCACAGGACCGTCGGCCACAGAACCACAGCACCGTGACGCGCCGAGGACGGCAAGGCTCCCGAAGGCTGCGGAGGCGCCGCGAACACCGAAGACGGCAAAGGCAACAAAGGCGACAAAAGCGCCGTTTCCGGGCGAACACGGGCACCGATCCGACAACACCGTGAACGTGTCGTCCGCCACAATTCTCGACTCGCGCCCGAATTCGTTCGCGCCCTCGATGATTCGGGCAATGACGACAACGGCGACAATGACGGCACTGACAGCGCTGACGGCGATGCGGGTGAGCTCATCCGCCCGCGGGCTCGGGGTCGTCGACGAGGGGGATCAGCCCGAGGAACCGGACCACGGCGGGAGCGGGTTCGAACCACGGCGACCCGACATCGACAGTGACCTCGGGCCGAGTACGTCCGATACCCCCCTCGGCACATCCCGGGTTCTGCTCGCCACCCCTCGCGGCGTCAGCGAGCCGGGACAGCCCCTTCCGCACCTTCCTTCCTGGTCGCGGAGCTGAAGAAGGCATCGAGGCCGTACCGGACCTCCTCCCGGGAACCACAGGTCGACCCGCGGCCGCCACCTCTTCCGCCCCTGAGGGTCCTTGAAGGCTTTGAACAGGGGAGTTTGGGCGCACACACGAAAAACCGCCACCGGGAAACATCCCCGGTGGCGGTTCGTCGTAAAGTGGGCGAGGAGGGAGTTGAACCCTCACGTCCTCACGGACACACGGACCTGAACCGTGCGCGTCTGCCATTCCGCCACTCGCCCGAGCAACTTTTGACAGTGACAACACTATAGCAAGCACGGCCGAACGGGTTTCCCGGGGGCCCGTGTTACACCGCCAAAACCCGATACGATCGCTCTCGAAGGCACACATGGAAGGAGGTGCTCCCGATGGGACGCGTACAACGCTTCGATCGGCGCCTCGAAAACCTCGTGGGTAGTGCCTTCGCACGAATATTCGGTGGCAACGTCGTCACGCAAGAAGTGGCGTTGGAACTGGAGCGAGAGTGTGAGGACAACGTCCGGGACCTCGCAGGCGGGCGCAAGCTCGCACCCAACCACTACATTGTGTCGCTGGGAGCCGAGGATTATGACCGGATGGCGGCGGACGGGCCGCGGGTTACCCGCATGCTCGCCGAAGCAGTCTCGGAGCATCTCGCTGAGCACGGTTGGGACACCTATGGTGACGTCGTAGTTTCGCTAGAGCGCGACGAGGCGCTGCATACTGGAAAGTTCAAAACCCGCTCGACCGTCGACCCGGACGTCAAGGCAAGCGACGCCGGGACTTTCGCACGGTCGGCATCAAAGAGCGACGCAGGAGACCGACCAATGAGCCAGCCCGGCGGCTACGGCCAATACGACCAGGGTGACCCGTACGGCCAGCAGGGCCAGTACGGCTACGGACAGGGACAGCCCGGTTACGACCAGGGCTACGGCCAGCCCGGCGGCTATGACCAGGGCTACGGCCAGCAGGGCTACGGCCAGCCGCC
>SMEH01000039.1_pt1 | contig 46423 bp, 51 predicted proteins | sample 2456361 | NCBI WGS metagenome assembly SMEH01 (sample SAMN10132587, study PRJNA489261) | soil metagenome | isolation source: day1 control-loamy sand soil ammended | place: USA | reverse complement strand
AGCCCCGAACCGAGGTCGAGGAACTGGGTGATGCCGTGGGTGACGAGGTAGCGGACCTGGCGTCGGACGAGCGATCGTTGCGCTCTGACGAGATACGGGATGTGCGGCCCACACAGCTCGATCCGCTGGGCCATCTCCCGGTCGTCGCCGTTGTGCCGACTGCCGTTCAGCCAGAAGTTCCTGATGCGAGCGATGTTGGGCAGAACAGGGCTGTCCGGACCACCCGAGTCCGCTGCTTGCTGGGGCACCGCCACGTTCGAGTACGCCTCCTCAAGCGTCCACCGGCGTCGTGCGCCGACGTTGTGTCCCCCGAACGAACATCGACGATCCTACTGGCCGGCAACTTCTCACGTAATCGGCCGAACGCGCTGTGTCACCGTTACGATGCCACGTGCTTTCCCTGACAGGGCAATGAAAACCGAATCCCGACACCAAGAAACCGCGTCGGTGCGCGTCATCCCGCGTCCGTCCACAATGGCGTTAAGTGATCTGAGCCACTTTCCTTCGTGCGACCGCGGCGCCCCCGAGAGCCGGGACAACTACGATGACGCGCGTGAAGCACCTGCACGCGGGCAAGGTCCGCGACCTGTACTCCGACCGAGGTGACCTGCTGCTGGTCGCCTCCGACCGCGTCTCGGTCTACGACGTGCCACTGCCCACCCCCATCCCCGGCAAGGGCGCGTTGTTGACCCAACTGTCCGTGTGGTGGTTCGAGCGGTTCCGCGACATCGTCCCCAACCACCTGATCTCGGCCACCGACGTACCCGCCGAGTTCGCCGGCCGGGCCATCCGATGCCGCCCCCTCACCATGATCAAGGTGGAGTGCGTGGCCCGCGGTTACCTCACCGGCTCGGCCCTGCAGGAGTACCGGCGATCGTCCACCGTGTGCGGCGTGCCGCTCCCGTCCGGCCTGGTGGAAGGCAGCAAACTCCCCGAACCGATCTTCACCCCCACCACGAAGGCCGACACCGGCCACGACCTGCCCATGACGTTCGACGACGTCGTCGCCCAGGAAGGCCGGGAAACCGCCGAACGCCTTCGCGACCTGACTCTGCGCATCTACCGGGAGGGCGCCGAGTACGCCGCCGAACGCGGCATCCTCGTGGCCGACACGAAACTCGAGTTCGGCTGGGACGCCGACGGGGTCCTCACCCTCGGCGACGAGGTGCTGACCTCCGACTCGTCCCGCTTCTGGCCCGCCGACCAGTGGGAACCCGGCCGCCCACAGCACTCCTTCGACAAGCAGTACGTACGGGACTGGGCCGTCTCCACCGGCTGGGACAAAACCCCTCCGGGACCGGCCGTACCACCCGACGTCGTGGAGGCCACCCGCCAGCGGTACATCGACGTCTACGAGCGGCTCACCGGCCGCACGTGGGACTCTCCGGGCTCCCCCGCGTCCTGAAGTCCCGCCTACTCCAGGCGCCGGTGCCGCGGCACGGGTTCGTCGTGCCACTTGGTGACGTGCAGACACGCCCCCGCGGCCAGGCACACGGCCCCGAAGAAGATCAGGCCGAAGTTCAGTGTCACCGCTCCGACCACGATGAGGACAAGGGCCACGAGGTCGAGGCTGTACCGCAGCAGACGGGACCGGGCCCAGCCGCACGGCCGTCCGACCTGGCCGAGCGCTTTGGCCAGCTGCGGATCGTCGCGCTCGAACCGCTCCTGGATCCGTTCCAGCTCGCGCTGTTCGTGGTGGCTCAGCATGGCATGCTCCCGGACAAGCTCAATCGTGGTTTCCTAGCGAGCCGGCCGCGTGCAGGAGCTGTTTGCTCCCGTCGTAGCCGAGTTGCAGCACATCCGACGCCGCGACAGCGGTGAGTGCGGTGTTCACCAGTCGCGTCATCCTCGGCGCGAAGACGAGACCGGTCGTCAGCGCTGTCGCCACCCACACCGACAGACAGAACGGGCACGTGACCAGTTCACCGACGGCGTGCTGCACCCCATGGCCACGCACCGCCTCGTTGAGTTCGGCCTCTCCCGTGGGCTTCAGGTACTCGGTGAACGGCGCCCGCAGGGGACTGGTGATCGATTCCTTCGCCAGTAGCCGACTCGCCTTGTGCGTCGCCACGCACAACATCACCACGTCCTGCACAGCGAGCCGCTCGGGCAGCGGCACCTTCCGTGCCCGCCCCACGGCCGTCGCCGTGCCCACGGCAACGACGAACGTCACCAAAGCCCCGAGATAGCCGCCCAGCGGCCGTGGCTCGGAACCCGAGTAACGGCTGCGCACCTGTCGTGCCGCGTTGAGAACCGCACTCATGTCGATGGGCTACCCCCTTCCAGGGGTGACAAACAGTCACCCCGCCACCGCGGATCAGCCCCGCCCCCTGCACCTCGGCAGATGGATGCCCACAAATGCCGGTGGCACCACCGTCACAGCCCGGTGAAGCTGGTTTCACTCCCTTACACAGTGGATATCCGGGCCCCGAAATCAGTAAGCGTCGCTGGAGGGGTCATGTCCGAACCGGCCGTGCGGTTCACCTCCGGGATGCTCCGCCGCGCGGCCGTCATCTCGGCGCAGTTCCTCATCCTGTTCGCGGCGCTGTGGGCGTTGCGCAACATCGGCAAGCACCTGAGCTACGTCATCATCCCCCTGGCCGTGGCGCTGCTGTTCACCGCCGTGCTGGAACCCGTGGTCAGCTGGCTCGTCCGCCACCGCTGGCCGCGTCCCCTCGCCGTCGTCGCGGCACTCCTCTTCGGATTCGTCATCGTCGGCGGACTCGTGGCCTTCGTGGTGTTCTCCGTCATCGACTCCTACGACGAGCTGCGCCGAAGAGTGCTGGAGAGCATCGAACAACTCCGCTCCTGGCTGAGCCAGAGCCCGTTCCCCGCCAGCGGCGAACTGCTCGGCCGGGTGCAGAACTGGATCGGCGGCAACCAGGACACCCTCGTCAGTCAGACACTCACCGCGTTCAGCACGGTCGGATCGTTCTTCGTGGGCCTGTTGATCGCGCTGGTGCTGTTCATCATGTTCCTCCACGCGGGCCCACGGCTGTGGGCGGCGACCCTGCTGCCGTGGCGACCGAGCACACGCGAACTCCTCGACTCCATCGGCCGCCGGGCCTACCGCGGCGTCGTGATCTACGTACGGGTGACGGCGCTCGTGGCGCTCATCGACGCCATCGGGATCGGCATCGGCCTGGCGATCGTGGGAGTCCCCCTCACCGTGCCCTTGGCGGCGTTGGTGTTCATCGGTGGCTTCATCCCGTACATCGGCGCGGTGGTGTCGGGCTTCCTCGCTGTGGCGGTCACACTCGTGAGCAACGGGTTCGTCCCCGCGCTCATCATCCTCGGAGTGGTGCTGCTGGTGCAGCAGCTCGAAGGACAGGTACTGCACCCCATCCTGCAGGGGAACTTCACCAGCCTCCATCCCGCCGTGGTCCTGGTGGCGCTGGTCATCGGCGGCGCGGAGGGCGGCATCGCCGGCGTCCTGTTCGCCGTGCCCCTCCTGGCGGCGATCCGCGGAGCCGTCCTGGCCTACGCCGAACACCGCGCGAAGGAGGAGGAACGCGCGAAGGCCGGCACCGACACCCAAGCCGGCCCCGAAACCCCGGAGTGAGGGCTTCCCCCGGTCCGCCTCTCACCGCGTCAGGTGTGCGCTACCCTCCGCTAGCGGCACGTGCACACGAGGTGGAACATCCGCCGGTGGCGGTGGTGGAGGCGCTCCCAGTGGGGCGCAGGGCTTCTCCCTCACGCGGGAGGAAGCCGAACGTGCCCTACAGGAATTCCGGGAGATCCGGAATGAGTTGATGCGGATGGAGCGTGACGCACTCGAACTGACCCGACTGCGTCCGCCCGCTTAAGGATCCGGCCAGCGTACAACTGAACGAGGCGATCGTGGGCGGTTCGAACGACCCCGGCGCCTTCGGCTACGGGTACGGACACATCAAGAAGGAGATCGCCTACTTCGACGAACTCGTGCATCGGCTGGAACTGGCACTGGGATACGTGACCGACGCGGACGAATCGACCAGCCGGGATATCGGCGATGCGGGAGGGTCAGTCCGCTCCGAGGAAAAGGGGTTTGCCGAATGAAGCGAGTATCCGTAACCGCCGCGATGACCGCCGCCATCCTGGTGGGCGTGACGGGGTGCTCGACCACGTCGGATGGGACCCCGACCACGCCATCCACACCGAGCAGCCGGATCCCCTCCTCCGCGGAGTCCTCCGCTCCCGCGCTCCCCCACAGCGGCGCGCCCAAAGTGAACAACCCGCTACCCGAATCGGCGCTGCCGGAGAACCCCTGCGACGCGTTCACCCGAGACCAGGTGGAAGCCGCCCTCGGATCCGATGCTCCGGAAGGGGAGCGCGACGACGATTTCGCCACCGGACCGATGTGTGATTGGACGGATTCCGCTTCCGCCACCATCATCACTGTTTTCTTCAGCACAAAGACAGGCGAAGGCCTCAGCGCGGTCTATGCGAACACAAAACCACAAACTGACTTTTGGGAAACGCTACCGCCCATTCACGGCTTCCCTGCGGTCATGACCTCTTTCGAGGAAGCCTCAGAGGCGTCCTGCCACGTCATCGTCGGCCTGGCCGACCACTACACCGTTTCCGCCTCGGTGGCGAATCCACGCAAACCTCACGCCACCAACTGCGACTCCGCCGAGCGACTCGCCGACATGCTCGTCGGCAACCTCCTCCAACGGGCTGGGCGCTGACCGCGCTCTGCAGGAGCGCTGCAGGGCTCAGCCCGTGCCCGACTCCTCGGACTCCTCGGACCTGCTGCGCAACACCGCGACGGGACACGGGGCGTGGTAGAGCACGGCGTGGCTCACCGACCCCAACAACGCCCTGGTCACCGGACCCCGACCGTGGCTGCCCACCACGAGCAGCCGCGCACCTTCCGCCCGGTCCAACAGCGCATGCGTGGGCCGCTCGGCCACGGCGTCCCACTCCGCCGACACACCGGGATAGCGACGGGCGACCTCCTCGAACTGCTCCCGCGCCGCCTCGTGCACCGCCTCCATGTAGTACAACCCCACCTGGCCCGGCGGCGCGGTGGCGTAGGTGTCCAACGGCCAGTCGTTCCAGGAATGCACCGCCCGCAACGGCACGCCGTGCTCTTGCGCGAACACGAACGCGAAGTCCACGGCCCGCACACTGGTGCCCGAACCGTCCACTCCCACCACCACGGGAGCATCCGGTGGCGCCGGTTCGCCCCGCACCACCACCAACGGCTGTCGCAGCGTCCGGGCCAGATAGGCGACCGTGGAACCGAGCAACAACCGAGACAACGCGCCACGCCCCGACGCGCCCGCGACCACGAGCCCGGGCTCGATGTCGTCGGCCGTCCGTGGCACCGTGTCCTCCGGAGCGCCGTCCGGCATGGTCACCAACACTGACAACTCCGGATACAGCGCCTGACAGTCCCCGGCGACCCGCTCCAACTCCTGTCTGGTCGCCTCGATCACGTTCTGCGCGTCGTAGTTCTCCAGCGACACCTCCTGCTGGGTGCGCGGCGGGTCCCACTCCAACGACCACAGGATCACCAGCGGCCGTCCCCGTGCCACCGCCTCACCGGCGGCCCACCACACGGCCCGCTGTCCCCCCTCCGAACCGTCGAAACAGGCCAGCACCGCATCCCGCGCCTCCGCCGTCGACCACGCCTCCGTCACAGAGCCTCCTGTCCCCGCTCCGGTGCCCGGCCCGCCCACCGCGCGCCGAGCACCAACCCGAGCACCGACATCACCACGACCACGGCACCGGTGACGACGTCGTTGACCGTCGCGGCGCCCTCCTCACCGCCGCGGTACCCCAGCGCGAACGGCGCGGCGATCAGCCACCCTCCGAGCAGTAACGTCGCGACCCCCGCCCGGCGGAGGGAGAACGGTGACGCCGTCCGCATCCCACCGAACCCGATCAGCAGCAGACCGACGACGATGTCGGCCACGGCCGCGTTCATCCCCCCGACCGTGCCGGGATGCTCGATCAGCCAGGCGCACACCAACAGCCACACCCCGCTGAGGAGGACGATGGCGTTCGGCAGGCTGCCCAGCGCGTACCGATACGGCACCAAAGACATCGACTGTTCCCGCCGCTCGCCGGCCGGCAGCGCCGACGGATTGGCGTACGACGGACGCATCCCCTGCCAAGGTCCTGTGTTGTCCTCCGGAGCCGGAGGCCGGGGTTCCGGCTGCTCCGACCGCTCGGACTCGTCGGGCTCGCGGGAAGTCACGTAGCGCCTCCTTCGGCGAGGTCCACGTCATCGACGACGAGCGGAACACCCTGCATGCAGGTCGTGACCAGATCGGGTTCCGGCGTGCCACGCACCACGACCCGGGCCCCGGGTCGTACTTCGGGGCCCGCGTTCACCAGCAGGTACTCCTGCTCGTCGGTCACCAGCACCAGACAGTTCGGTTCCACGCCCCGCTCGACCGTTCCGTGGACCAGCACCTGGCCCTCCTTGGGGTTCGTCGAGGACGGGGGCTCGGGTGGGCGGGAGCGTTCGGGACCGGACTGTCCCGGCGTGGTCGCGGGCGGAGGCGAGGTGGTGGAGGGCTCGTCCGGGCCGTATTCGTCAGCGCAGCCGGACAACCCGAACGCCAGGAGGGCGAACACCGCGGCGATGTTCCCGATACTCCCCCCGGTACTCCCGCTGCCCCTGCCTCCGGCGTTGGAGCCGATCCGGCGCACGATCGCTTTCACCTCCCGCCCCGACGCCACCACGGCGACGGTGTGCGGGTTCCCGGCACGCCGCGCGATCAACCCTCGAAGGCACGAACACCCGAAGCCGTCGTCGGTACTCGACGATTATTCGTGTATTCGTGTCCGTCGGCCTCGGCGATCCGTCCTTCGGTGGTGTCCGAGGTCAACCAGACGCGGACACCGCTACGCGACCTGCGGACACGACTACACAGCCTGCGGACACGACTACACAGGCTGCGGACACGACTGCGCAGCCTGCGGTCACGGGCGTTCGATCTGGTGACCCACGACGTCGGGGCCGGGGTGGGCGGCTCCCGAACCGTCACGGCGCGGATCTACCTCGGGCAACTCGACCGACTCTCCCCGCTTCGTCGACCCGACGGGACGCGGACCGACCCAGGCCAGCACGAGCCTCGTCTCACCTTTGAGGAACCGATGCGCCCGCACCCCACCGGTCGCACGGCCCTTGGCCGGGTACTGGGACAGCGGGGTGACCTTCACGGTCTCCCCGGTCGCCGTCACCACCATCGGCTCACCGTGTTCGGCATCGTCGGTGCGCACCGCCCCGAAGAACACCACTTCGGAGTCCTTGGGCAGGTTGATCCCCGCGACCCCGCCCCCGCGCAGTCCCTGAGGCCGCACCAGCGAGGCGTCGAAACGCAACAGCGACGCCTGGGACGTCACGAACGTCAGCGTCTCCGCACCGTCGGTGAGCCACGTGGCACCCACCACCTCGTCACCGTCCTTGAGCGTGATGACGTCGAACTCGTCGGACCGCACCGGCCAGTCGGGCGCGCACACCTTCACCACACCGTGCCGGGTACCCAACGCCAACCCCGGCGAGCCTTGCGCCTGCTCACCCAACGGGGCCAGTCCCACCACCCGTTCGTCACGCTCCAACGGGGCGAGTTCCCGCACGTCCACGCCGTCCCGCAACGACACCGTGCCCGACGACTCCGGCAGCACCGGCAACGGCAACACGTCGGTCTTGAACGCGCGGCCCCGGTTGGTCACCAACAACACCTGGCCTCGCGCGGTGGTGTGCACCATGGCGGCGATGGCGTCGTGTCGGGCCCGGCCACTGCGCCTGCGGCCCTCGACCGCCTCCTCGGACTCTGCCGCGGTCCGGGCCACCAACCCGGTGGACGACAGGATCACCTGGCACGGATCGTCGGCGACCTCCAACGGGCCCGCCGGCTTGGAGGCGGCCAACACCTCCTTCAGGTCACCGTCGATCAACGCCGTGCGACGCGGGACGGCGAAGTCCTTGGCCACCTTGGCCAATTCCTTCGACACGACCCGCTTGAGCACCTTCTCGTCGTCGAGGATCTCCGTCAGCTCCGCGATCTCCTTCCGGAGCCTGTCCTGTTCGGACTCCAATTCGAGCTTGTCGTACTTGGTGAGCCTGCGCAGCGGCGTGTCGAGGATGTACGCGGCCTGGACCTCGGACAGCTTGAACCGCTTCATCAGGCCCTCCTTGGCGGCCTGCGCGTTCTCGCTGCCCCGGATGAGCTTGATGACCTTGTCGATGTCGACCAGGGCCTTGAGCAGGCCCTCCACCAGGTGCAGCCGTTCCTCGCGCTTACGACGGCGGTAGCGCGTACGCCGGGTGACGACCTCGTAGCGGTGGGCCAGGAACACCTCCAGCAGTTCCTTGAGCCCCAACGTGCGCGGCTGGCCGTCGACGAGGACGAGGTTGTTGATGCCGAACGACTGCTCCAGCGGGGTGAGTCGGTAGAGGTCGGCCAACAGGGCCTGTGGGTTGACCCCGACCTTGCACTCGATGACGAGTTTCGTGCCGTTCTCCCGGTCGGTGAGGTCCTTGACGTCGGCGATGCCGGTCAACCGCTTGGTCTTGTTGACCTCCTCGGTGATGCGTTCGATCACCTTCTCCGGGCCCACACCGTAGGGCAGTTCGGTGACCGTGATGCCCTGCCTACGGCTGCCCTCGATGGGACCGGTCGTCGCCTTCGCGCGCATGCGGACGACCCCGCGCCCGGTCTCGTACGCCTTGCGCACCTGATCCAGCCCCAGCAGCTGACCGCCCGTGGGCAGGTCGGGGCCGGGCACGAACTCCATCAACTTGTCCAGCGAGGCGTTCGGATGGTTGATGAGCCACCGCGCCGCGGCCACGATCTCACCGAGGTTGTGCGGGATCATGTTGGTCGCCATGCCGACCGCGATGCCCGAGGTGCCGTTGACCAACAGGTTGGGGAACGCCGCGGGCAGCACCGACGGCTCCTGGAGCGACCCGTCGTAGTTCGGGCGGAAGTCGACGGTGTCCTCGCCCAGCTCGTCCACCAGCAGCATGGCCTCGGAGGACATCCGGGCCTCGGTGTACCGCGAGGCCGCGGGCCCGTCGTCCGGGCTTCCGAAGTTGCCGTGCCCGTCCACCAACGGGACGTTCATGGAGAAGTCCTGCGCCAACCGCACCATCGCGTCGTAGATGGCGGTGTCGCCGTGCGGGTGGTAGCGGCCCATCACGTCACCGACCACACGCGACGACTTCACGTAGGCGTGGTTGGGGCGATAGCCGCTTTCGTACATCGAGTACAGGATGCGGCGATGTACGGGCTTGAGTCCGTCGCGCGCGTCCGGCAGCGCACGGGAATGGATCACCGAGTAGGCGTACTCCAGGTACGACTCCTCGATCTCGGTGGTCACCGGGTTGTCGAAAACACGCGCGCCCGCCTGATCGAAGGCGGCCGGGTCGACGCGGGTGATGGGTTTCTTGCGCCGTGCCATGACTTAACTCGTCGCTTCCTCGTCCTCGTCGGAGTCCTCGTCAGATGTCGATCGCAGCCTGGTTGACCCGCTCGGCCGACGTGATGAGCCACTTGCGGCGGGGCTCGACCTTCTCACCCATGAGCAGTTCCAGCGTGGCCTCGGCGGCGTCGACGTCGTCCAGGGTGATGCGCCGGACCGAACGCGTCGCGGGGTTCATCGTGGTCTCCCACAGCTCGTCGGCGTCCATCTCACCGAGCCCCTTGAACCGGGGCACCGGCTTGACCACCTGCTTGCCCGACCGCTCCAGTTCGGCGACCTTCGCCTCCATCTCCCGCTCGGTGTAGGTGTAGTGGGTCTCCGGCTTCCGCCCCTTCGTGACGATCTTGTGCAGCGGGGGCATGGCGGCGTAGAGGCGGCCTTCGGTGATCACCGGGCGCATGTACCGCGCGAACAGGGTGATGAGCAGCGTGCGGATGTGGGAGCCGTCCACGTCGGCGTCGGCCATGAGGATCACCCGGCCGTAACGCATCGAGGAGATGTCGAACGTGCGTCCCGTGCCCGCTCCCAGCACCTGCACGATGGAGGCGATCTCGGCGTTCTTCAACGCCTCGCTGAGATTGGCCTTCTGCACGTTGAGGATCTTGCCGCGCAGCGGCAACAGCGCCTGGTACTCCGACACCCTCGCCAGTCGCGCCGAGCCGAGCGCGCTGTCACCCTCCACGAGGAACAGCTCGCTTCGGGACACGCCGGTGCTGCGGCAGTCCACGAGTTTCGGCGGCATGGCCGCGCCCTCGAGGGCGGTCTTACGGCGGGCGGCGTCCTTCTGCTGTTTCTGCGCCAGCCGCACCCGCGAGGCGTCGACGATCTTCTGCAGCACCGTCTTGACCTCGGCCCTGGTCCTGCGGTGCTCGGCCCACGCCTTGATGTGCTTCTCGACGAGCCCCTGGACCACCTTCGTGATCCCCGCGGTGGACAACTCGTCCTTGGTCTGCGAGGTGAACTGCGGCTCGGGGATGCGCACGTGGACGACCGCGGTCAACCCCTCGCACACGTCGTCGAGGATCGGCGGTTCCTCCTTGGGCTTGAGCAGCCCACGCGTCTTGGAGATGGCGTCGTGCACCGCGCGCACGAGCCCGCGTTCGAAGCCCTTCCGATGGGTGCCGCCGTGGATGTTGCGGATGGTGTTGGTGAAGCACTCCACCGTGCGCTCGTAACCGGTGCCCCACCGCAGCGCTATCTCCACCTCGGCGCGGCGTTCCACATTCGACTGCATGACGCCGTTGGCGTCGGCGGCGTTCTCCCGGTACGTGCCCTCCCCCGTGATGAGCTGCGTGTCACACACCGGACGGTCCCCCGCGGGGGCGAGGAACTCGACCATGTCCACCAGTCCGTTGGGGTAGTGGAACGTCTCCTCGTTGATGGTGGAGTCGGTGGCCGTACGCAGCACATAGGTCACACCGGGCACCAGGAACGCGGTGTTCCGCAGCTTCATGCGCACCTGTTCCGGGTCCAGCGCCGCGCCCTTCTCGAAGTACCGGGCGTCGTGCCAGTACCGGATGGTGGTGCCGGTGGACTCACCGCGCTTCATCTTCCGCACGAACCGCAGACCCGACTTCGGGGTGAACTTCGCCCTGGGGCCGGGGCCGTCGAAGATGCCGGGCACCCCACGACGGAAGGACATCTCGTGCACCTTGCCGTCGCGCTTGACCGTCACGTCCAACCGCAACGACAGCGCGTTGACGGCGGACGCCCCCACACCGTGCAGTCCGCCCGAGGCCTTGTACCCGGAGCCGCCGAACTTCCCGCCCGCGTGCAGCCGGGTCAGCACGAGCTCCACGCCGCTGAGACCGGATTTGCCGTGCGTTCCCGTGGGGATGCCGCGGCCGTCGTCGTCGACCTCCACACTGCCGTCGGCGTGCAACGTGACCACGATCTTCGTGGCGTGGCCCGCGACACCCTCGTCGGTGGAGTTGTCGACGATCTCGGTGAACAGATGGTTGACCCCGCGACTGTCGGTGGAACCGATGTACATGCCGGGCCGCTTGCGCACCGCTTCGAGACCTTCAAGGTGCGTGAGGTCGTCGGCCCCGTAGAGGTTCTCAGCAGAGGCAGTCACGTGGTCGCTCTCCCCGGTCGTGATGAAGCAGGATCGTGCCGATCGCATCGAACACTTCGGTCAACTGTTCGAGCGCCGCACCAGCGTAGTGCAGGGTAACGACATCGATGCCGCGGATGTGGCAGGCACCGGTGTGTCCGTTGCCATTGCTGCCGCTCCCACTATTACTCGGCCCCGGTACTACTCGGCCCCGGCGAATCCTTCCGCCCCGTCCGACCGTCCACCGCGTACCGGTCACGACCCCGCCGCTCACGACCCCGCCGCGCACCGGACCACGAGGATGCGCGGACACGGCGAGCCCGGGAAATGCGGCGAACCCGACGAATTGTGACAGCGTGTGTCCCGACGGATTCGGAAAGTGTGTGCGGAAATGACTCTTCTTCGGCTTTTCGGCTCCTCCCGTCGGGCCGAGCATCGGGGCCGGACCGCACGAGAGGCACCCCGGAACGACGAGCTCCGGTCGTACCACCGCACTGAATCGGTGGAGATTAACCGGCCACTCGAGTCCGCTGTGGACGTCCCACGCGACACCACGCGACGGTCACCCGACCTCCGCCCACCCGTACCCGACCGGCGAGAACCGTACCCGACCGGCGAGAACCCATCAGGGAGTAACAACCCGACACCCGGGTACCCGATCGGGTGTCAAAGACCGCGCGAGGGAAGGAGATCTCATGGCACAGCTCATCCGGGAGTTGATGACTCCCCAGCCCATCACCCTGCCCAGTGACACCTCGGTGCAGGAGGCCGCACGCACGATGCGGGACACCGACATCGGCGACGTACTGGTGGCCGACGACGGGCGATTACGCGGCATCGTCACCGATCGTGACCTGGTGATCCGCGGGCTCGCCGAACGCGACGACCTGTCGGACATGCGACTACACGAGGTGTGCAGTGAACACGTGATCACGGCGCGGCCCGACGAAGAGGTGGACAACGTGATCGCGAAGATGCGGGAACACGCGATCCGGCGCATACCGGTGGTGGACAACGGCGAGGCCGTCGGCATGTTCTCCCTCGGTGACGCGGCGATGGAACGGGACCCCCGTTCAGCGCTCGGCGACATCAGCGCAGCACAGGGCAATCGATGACGGTCGACGGGCCTTGAAGCCCCCCCCGACCGCGCACCGGAGAGCCGGCGGTCGGGACGGTCCCGGGACGCGGTGACCCGGAACCGGGTGCGCGGATGTGGGGCCGGATGGCCACCCGTACCGTCAGCGTGTGTCGAACCGTGAGCTGATCGCCCTGGGGACCGGAAGCCAGGTACCCTCTCGCGTCCGCAACCACAACGGCTACCTGCTGCGGTGGGACTCGAACGGTTTCCTGTTCGACCCCGGTGAGGGCACGCAACGACAGATGACGTTCGCGGGCACCCCCGCGAGCGCCATCACGCATGTGTGTCTCACGCACTTCCACGGCGACCACTGCCTGGGGCTGCCGGGTGTCATCCAACGGCTGTCGCTGGACGGAGTGCACCGGGTCCATGCGCACTATCCGGCCTCGGGACAGGAGTACTTCGAACGACTCCGACACGCGAGCTCCTTCCACGAGACCACGGAAGTGGTGGAGGTGCCCATCGCCGCCGACGGGGTCGTGGCGCAGGGGGACTTCGGTGAGCTTTGGGCCAGGCGGCTCGATCACCCTGTGGAGGCTTTCGGTTACCAGCTCGTCGAACCCGATCGCCGTACCATGCTCCCCCGGCTGCTGCGGCACTACGGCATCAGCGGCGCCGACGTCGGTCGACTGCGACGGGCGGGGACACTCGACGTGAACGGTCGAACCGTGAACGTCGAGGACGTGAGCGTACTCCGTGCAGGGCAGCGCTTCGCGTTCGTGATGGACACCCGCCTGTGCGACAACGTGTTCGCCCTCGCGGAGAAGGCGGACCTGTTGGTGATCGAATCCACGTTCTTGACCACGGAAGCGGAACTGGCCGAGGAATACGGGCATCTCACGGCCCGACAAGCGGCGCGCGTGGCGGCCGAGAGCGCGGTACGCACCCTCGTGCTCACGCATTTCTCCCAACGCTATACCGATCCGCAGGCGTTCCACGACGAGGCGGCGGAGATATTCGACGGGGAGATCATCGTCGCACGTGACCTCGACCGCATTCCCGTGCCGAGGAGACCACGTCCGAAATAGATCTGGATAGTGGCACGTTGACCCCCTCGGTGCTCTTTTGCCGCTATGAGAAAGGAGGCGGCACGCCATGATGAACGCTGATTGGCGGCACCGTGCCGCCTGCCGTGACGAAGACCCCGAACTGTTCTTCCCGGTATCCGACGTAGGGCCCGGCGCACGCCAGACGGCGCAGGCCAAGGCCGTGTGCGCACGTTGCCCGGTACGGGAGGAATGCCTGCGCTACGCGCTGGACAACGGGCTCGATTACGGCATCTTCGGTGGCCTGACCGAGCGAGAACGGCGTGACCTCGCGCGGAGGAATCGCCAGGCCCACACCGGCGGGTACACCGAAGACAGTGAGAACCGAGTCGCCTGACACCTGTGACGCGCGTCATCGAAGGAATGGGAAACATCGGTCCTCGACCGGTGTTGCACGGGGCGCCGGCACGTATTTTCTGTCCCCGGGCCTCACCCATTCGCCTTCGCGGAATACCGGTAATGCTGGAGCCGCGTCGCGCCATTCGCCGCGAGGCGACGAATACGTGTCGGCACCACGACATAACCCCGTACCGTGATCCTCGCGGTACGGGGTTATGTCGCATTCGGGGAGTCGACATTTCCAAAGGCCTCGCACCGGATGCGGACGGCACCCCATGGGACTGCATGGAGTAACGATCTGTACTACCCTCGTGTATCACGATCTGACCACAGATCGATAACATCGATCCCGAACCGATGCGCGGAGGCACACGTGCCGACACAACGCCCCCAGGACGGCCCCCGTCGCGTTGCCAACGCCTTCTACGCCGCCACGGGACGCGACCTCGAAAGCGATCACGGTAAGCCGCGTTATTTGGCCTATCAGCGTGAACTCATCCGCCCTCACTGTGGACGCACGGTACTGGAGGTCGGTGCGGGGCTCGGTGAGTTCGCCGCCGGATTCACCGGTGTCGACCGCTACGTGGTGACCGACGTCGACGCCGGGGCCGTACAGAAGCTCAAGGAGCGATTCGCCCACCGGCCCGAGGTGGAGGTGCAGCAGTACGACATCGACGGCACCACCACGCTCTCCGAGCCGGTGGAGACGCTGGTGGCGATCAACGTGCTGGAGCACATCGCCGATGACATCAGCGCACTGCGACAGCTGTCCCGGTCGTTGACAGCCAACGGCAACATGGTGCTGTTCGTGCCGGGATACCAGCAGCTCTACGGTGAATTCGACCGCAGGGTGGGTCACCACCGGCGCTACACACCGACGACCATCGCCGCCACCGCCCGCGAAGCCGGACTCGTGGTCGACGTCGCCCGTCCCGTGAACTTCCTGGGCGCGTTCGCGTGGTGGGCCGCCGTACGCAAGGGTGGTGCGAAGACCCCGAATCCGAGGCTCGTGTCGCTCTACGACCGATTCGTGGTGCCGGTGACCCGCGCCGTGGAAAAGAGGCTGCCCATCCCGTTCGGGCAGTCGGTCCTCTGCGTCGCCCACAAACCCTGACCTCGGATCACGCCGCCGTGTCCGCAGCCTAGGTCACCGTGTCCGCAGCCTAGGTCACCGTGTCCGCAGGCCACGTCGCCGTGTCCGCTTCCGCGGACACCGAAGCCGAACTACATCGACTTGATCTTGGCGTACCGGGCCAAGTACGGCACCTCTCGGGCCACGACGGTCAGCACGGTGACAGCGGACAGTCCTAACAGGCCTGCCAACACCCGGACAGCCCACGGGCCGAGATACAACCCCGAACGCGAACGCCGTTCTTCGACCGCACACTGTTTGCTCATCACACACTCCCGGACGACTTCAACAGGGACTCGATCGCTTCCTGCGGCGAGGTGTACGCGTGGCGCGCGCGATAGTCGAGCAAACGCTCATAGGTGTCGACGTCCACCCGCAACCACCGGTGTCGACCGAAATACCTCTCCCGCAGCTGGTGCCAACACGAAGCGGGCAACCGATACCGGGCCTCGCCGTCCCACGGCACGCGTGCGGCCGCGAGGCGCCCGTCGCGGTCGTGGAACAACGTGCCGCTGAACAGGAACCGCAACGGTATGTCGCCGTCGGTCAGTGCCCGCAGATAACTCACCGAGGCCAACTCCACGTCGTACCCGCACGGCACGGGCACCTCCACGACGGTCCGGCCGGTGAACCGCGGCACGTGCACGGTCGGCCTTGCCCACACGAGGTCGCCGATGCTGTGGGCCCACTGTTCGGCCGTTCCGAAGACCCCCCGCAGCCGCTCCCGCTCCTCGGCGGTGTAGTCACGCAGGGCCGCCGCGATGCGCACGGACACCGCCAAGGTCAACGACTGCACCACGACGGAGCCGGAACAGGTGATCTCCACGTGGAAACGCAGGGTCGGCACGGCGTCCACCGGAGCGGTGTCCACGCCGACGATCGCCCAGGACAGTGTCGGCGTCGTCGGCGTTCCCTTCAGTTCGGCGGTCACGGCGGTGACAGGTTCGGCATCCCGGCGAGGATGGGATTCTTCGAACGGGGTGCGATCCCGGTCGAGCGTTCGGCCGTGGACCTCCCGTCCGGAAGGTGTCCGGGCTGCTTCTCGTAGTTACCCATGCTGTTGCCCTCCTTCACCCCGCGGGTGTGCGAGGGCAGGTCGACCCGCACGTCGGGCCTGCCGAGCCTCAGGTGGGAGCGACGCCGTCGCGTAACTCGGTGAAGAAGCGATCGATCTCGCGCCATACCTTGTCACCTCCTGTCATACCGATCCACGTGTGACGTACCCGCGCGGTGAGCCGATAGCACTCGTCGATGCCGACCAACCAGTTCTCGTCGGCGTCCCGGTACACGAGCAACGCCGTCACCTCGGGTTCCAACGGGGGATGCTTCACCCTCGCCCACGCCTCGGGGTCCACGTCCGTGCCCACCACGCCGAGCGGGCTCGGGTAGTACGCCGTGACGGTCCCGGCCCCCACGTCGTCCGACCCGGTCGCCACGAGGTGGCGGACGAAGAACGCCAGCCGCACGGGCACTTCCAACGCGGCCCACACCACGTCGTCGACCGGGGGTTCGGTGAGTCTCCTGCGAAGGCGTGGCACCGCGCGGTACCGCCCCGTGTCCGTGGCGTCGCGGTCGAACAGCAGCGCGCACGCACGACACGCGCAGCGCAACTGCCGGTCGTCGGTCTCCAGCAGGTGACGATGCTCGTCGGGTAACGCCTCCCCGCACAGCTCGCACCGGTGGGTGTTCCGCCGCGGCTCGGCGTACCGCTGCGGCGCTTCGACGCGGACGAGCCTGCGCAGCTGGTTCGTCGGCGGTGCCGCCGGGACGTTCATCGGGCACGCACCGCCGTGAGGGGGACGAACGCGGGTGTCGACCGGCGCTCCACCCTGACCTCGTCGACCTCGGGGGCGACGGCCCGCACGGCGTCCTCGACGGGGACGGTCCCGGTGCGTGCCGCGCCGTCGACGACCACCGTGGCCACCCCGTCGGCGTACTCTGCGAGCTCGGCCTCGACGTGGGGGGCGAGCTCAGCCAGGACACGTCGGATGCGCGTGGCCGGATCGTCGGGGTGCAGGTCGTGCACCAACAGCAGGTGGGAGACGAGCTCGTCGGCGACGAGCGTTTCCATCAGCGCGCTGTCGGCACGGTCGAGGATGCGGGCCAGTGCCTCGCCGTAGACGTCGACGAGCGCCCGCACGGCTTCGAACGCCGTCGACGACTCCGCATCCGCCCGCTCCATGAGTTCGGCGAGTACGGCGTCGAGTTCGGTGAGCTTTGCGCGTATCCGGTCCTCGTCCCAACGCCCGGCCGCTTCCGGCGTCTTCGGTGTCTCGGTCACTGTGGTCATCACCGGTCACTGCCCTGGGTGGACCGCGCCGAACGTCGGCGAGGCGATCTTCTTCAGCACCTGGCCGTCACCGAGGTACATGTGGACACCGCACGGCAGGCACGGGTCGAAGCTGCGGACCGTGCGCATGATGTCGATGCCCTTGAAGTCGTCCTTGCCGTTCTCCTCGAAGATGGGCGTGCCCTGGACCGCGTCCTCGTAGGGCCCCGGTGTGCCGTAGACGTCCCGGGGACTGGCGTTCCACGGCGTGGGTGGGTACGGGTGGTAGTTGGCGATCTTGCCGTCCCGGATCACCAGATGGTGCGAGAGCACTCCCCGCACGGCCTCGTGGAACCCGACTCCGATGGCCTCGTCCGGCACGTCGAAGTTCTCGAACACCTTGGTGTTGCCCGAACGCACCTCGGCCAGTGCCTCCTCGACGAAGTGCAGGGCCATGCCCGCCGCGTAGGCGACGAAGTACATGCGCGCCCGGTTCCGTTCGAGCGTGTTGGCGTAGCGTGGGGGTCGCCATTCCAACCGAACCTCCCGGCTCTGTGGGGTGGCCGGCAGGTCGATCCGCACGGCGCCTCCGGTGGCCTTGACGTACGGCGTGTCGACAAGACCGTTCAGCGCGGTGGACCACAGCCGCGCCAAGGGGCCGCCGCCGGTGTCGAGGGCGAGGTGTTCCTGGCTGTTCGGGTCGAACCACCGCGGGCTCATGACCCAGCTGTAGTTGCCGCCCTCCAGGTCCCGGGCCTGCGGCGCGGGCAACGTCGTCTGGTTCCACGGATGACGCTGGTCCACCGGGTTGCCGAGCGGATCACGCTCCACGAACGTCTGCTCGTTCACCCAGTCGTCGTAGTAGGAGCTGCCGAGCAGGATGCGCATGCCGAGGTTGATGTCGACCAGGTTGTTGGTCAACAGCTCCCCGTCCACGACGATGCCGGGGGTGACGAACATGTCGCGTCCCCAGCTGGCCATGTTCTCGTAGCGATAGTCCACCGTGTACGGGTTCTGGAAGCACCCCCAGCAGCCCAACATGATGCGCCGGCGCCCGACCTCCTCGTAGCCGGGCAGGGCGTCGTAGAAGAAGTCGAACACGTCGTCGTTCATGGCCACGGCCTGTTTGATGAAGTCCAGGCAGCGCAACAGACGCGACAGGTAGTCGGTGAACACCTGCGGGGTCGCGACGGTGCCCACCCCACCGGGGTACAGCGTGGACGGGTGTACGTGCCTGCCCTCCATGAGGCAGCACATCTCCCGGGTGATCCGGCTGATCTCCAGGGCACGTTTGTAGACCTCCCCCTCGAAGGGGTTGAACGCGCGCATGATGTCGGCGATGGTGCGGTAGCCGTGGAGGTCACCGCGCGGGGCCTCGGTCGTCTCGGCCTGTTTGAGCAGGCTGGGGTTGGTCTCGGCGACCATGCGTTCGCAGAAGTCGACGAAGACCATGTTGTCCTGGAAGATCGTGTGATCGAACATGAACTCGGCCGCCTCGCCGAGATTCATGATCATGTCGGCCAGCGGTGGCGGTTTGACGCCGTAGGCCATGTTCTGCGCGTAGATCGAGCACACCGCGTGGTTGTCACCGCAGATACCGCAGATGCGGCTGGTGATGAAGTGGGAGTCACGAGGGTCCTTGCCCTTCATGAACACGCTGTAGCCACGGAACAGCGACGAGGTGCTGCGACACTCGACGACCTCGTTGTTGGCGAAGTCCACTTTGGTGTAGATGCCGAGGTTGCCGATGATGCGGGTGATCGGGTCGAAGTTGACTTCGACCAGCTCTCGCTGCGCTTGAGCTTGCACCGCGCTGCTCTGGGTCTGGGACATGGATGGTCGCTCCTGTGCGTCAGGCTCGGGGGTATCGCGGCTGGTAACCGGTGGTGAGTTTCTCGCCGGGGTGCCGCCACTTGGGTTCTGTGTTGACGTTGCGGTTGGTGATGCCGCGCAGCGTGCGGACCAACGGCCCGTACACGCGCAACATCGCCGAGGACAGAGCACCACCCGGTGGTGCGTCCATGAACGGCATGAACTTGTCCGGGAATCCGGGCATGGTGCAGCCGATGCAGATGCCACCGACGTTGGGGCAACCGCCGATACCGTCCATCCAGCCGCGTTTGGTGACGTTGCAGTTCACCACCGGACCCCAGCAGCCGATCTTCACCTGGCACTTCGGCGAGTTGTAGTCGTGTGCGAAGTCCGCCTGTTCGTAGTAGGCCGCACGGTCGCACCCCTCGTGCACGGTCTTGCCGAACAACCACTGGGGACGTAGCTGCTCGTCGAGGGGGATGGTCGGAGCGAGCCCGGCCGCCTGGTGCAGCACCCACAGCAACGTCTCCATGAAGTTGTCCGGTTGTACCGGGCAGCCCGGGACGTTGATGACGGGAAGGCCGCCCGCCGACCGGAAGTCCTCACCCAGGTAGTCGACGAGACCCATGCACCCGGTGGGGTTTCCCGCCATCGCGTGAATCCCGCCGTAGGTGGCGCAGGTCCCGATGGCCACGACGGCCCACGCTTTCGGGGCCAGTTCGTCGATCCAGCGGTTGAGCGTCTTGGGCTGGCCCGTCTCCGGGTCGTTGCCCATCGCGCTCCAGTACCCGCCGTCGGTGTGGACGTTCTCGTTCGGGATGGATCCCTCGACGACGAAGATGAACGGCGCGTCGAGTTCGTCGTTCGCGGCCTGGAAGAACGGCTTGAGGAAGTCTTCGCCGGTTTCGTAGGAGAGCACCTTGTTGTGCAGGTGGACCTTGGGAATGCCCGGAACGGCCTGCAACAGCACGTCCTCGATGCTCGGCAGTGACGCGGCGGTGACCGACACGGTGTCGCCGTCACAGCTCATTCCCTCGGAGGTCCACAGGATGTGGACCTCGTCGATCGCGGTCTCGCCGATCTGTGTGCTCATGCCGCCAAGCATGTGGCCTCCGGGGGCCGCATGCAGAGCTTCGTACACGTCCGGAGTGGACACGTTTGGAACATCTCCCGGCGGGTATTCCTCGAAGCTTTCCCTGTCCCCTCAACCGAATCGGGCGGAACACATCGAGTTGTGCGCACTGTGTCCGACTCGTAGCGTGGGGTCATCGCCGGTCCATTCCGTGGACCGTCCACAGTCTTCAGTCACCGACAAGATCCGGACAACCATTGTTTGACCGTCATGTTTTCGACGACCACGTCGACGCCGCGTTCGCCCGCCGTCACCAGCCGCTGGAAGCGCTGCTCGACGAGGCGGACCGGGTGGCCCGCGCCTGCCACGCGATGGCGGAGCGGTTCCATCGGGGCGGCACGCTCGTCGTGTTCGGCAACGGAGGCGGTTCCACCGACGCCGCACACATCTCCGTGGAATTCGTCCACCCGGTGATCGTGGGCAAACGTGCACTGCCCGCCCTGTCCCTCACCTCCGACGTCGCCACCATGACGGGGATCGCCGCGCGGGTGGGGTTCGCCGAGGTGTTCGCCCACCAGCTACGGCACCTGGCGGGTGCCGACGACATCGCGCTCGGACTGTCGATGGACGGCAACTGCGCCAACGTGCTGCGCGGCTTCGAACAGGCCCGCGAGCTCGGGATGCTCACCGTCGCCCTCACGGGCGGCGACGGTGGCGCCGTGGCCACCAGTCCCGCCGTCGACCACGTGCTGCGCGCCGACTCCACCGACCCGCGTCTGATCAAGGAGGTGCACGTGACGATGTACCACGTCCTGTGGGAACTGGTGCACGTGTTCTTCGAACACCCGGGGGCGCTCACGCCGGAGCCGGTGTCATGACCGGTCCCCGACCCGATTCCCCGCCCCAGTGCCTCGACGACGTGTGCGTGACCTGCTCCGACACCGCCGTCATCGTCCGGCTGGTGCGGCTGCTCGGGGATGACCTGGCCCTGGTGGACACCGGATCCGGTCACGAGGAGATCAGCGTGGCCCTGGTCGACCCGGCGTGTCTGCGGCCGGGGGCGGAACTGCTCGTCCACGCCAAGGAAGCGATCGGGGTGCCGCGATGACCGACGCGATGAGCTCGTTGTACCCGTTCCTCCGATTCGACGACTCCCCCGGTGAGCCGAGCGCGGAGTCGAGGCGCTCGGTCGACGCCGTGCTCGCCGAGGTTCGCCGGTCCACGACGGACAAAGCGCGCGAGATCATGGAATTACGGCGGCACGTGCACCGCGAACAACGACACCTGCTCGCCGCCTGCGGCACCGCCATGGCCGAACGGTTCGCCCGGGGCGGCAGGTTGTTCGCCTTCGGCAACGGTGGGAGTTCCACCGACGCCGCCGATCTGGCCACTCAGTTCCTCGACCCGCCCCCGGGGTCGCCGCCGCTACCCGCGTTCGCGCTCACGGCCGATGCCGCGGTGGTGACGGCGTTGAGCAACGACGTGGGCTTCGACCTGGTGTTCTCCCGGCAACTCGCGGCGCTCGGCCGGGAAAGTGACATCGCGGTCGGCCTGTCCACCAGCGGGAACTCGACCAACCTGCTGGCGGCGTTCGACGAGGCCAAACGCATCGGGATGCTCACCGTGGGCATCACCGGCGGCGACGGGGGCCGGATGGCCGAACTGGACTCGATCGACTTCCTGTTCGCGGTGCCCTCGGCGTCGGTGCACCGGGTCCAAGAGGCCCAGACGACGATCTACCACGTGCTCGCCGAACTCTCCGTGGAGGGTGTGCGATGACCGACGGAACAACACTCGACCATGTCAAGGCCGTCGCGGACGCCGTGCTCTACGAGGGCTACGTGCTCTACCCCTACCGCGCTTCGGCGACGAAGAACCAGGCCCGCTGGCAGTTCGGTGTCCTGGTGCCTCCGTCCTACGCGGCGACGGGCACCGGCGAACACTCGTCCTGCCGCACCGAATGCCTCGCCGAGGTGGGACCGGACGCCGAACTGCACATACGACTGCGGTTCCTCCAGGCGCAACGGCGCACCGTGGAGGCCGAACAGCCCGATGCCCCCGGACGCTACCGCGAGGTGAACGCGCTGATCGTCGGTGAGGACGAGCTGCTGCCGTGGGACGAGGCGATCGAACGGGAGCATGACGTGGTGTTGCCCGTGCGACGGCTGTTGGAGTCCGAACAGTGGGTCCCGGTCCTCGTCCGAGGTGGCGAACTGACCACGGTCGTGGAGGGCGGCCGAGTGGTGCGGCGCAAACAGCCGTTGACGGCCGAACTGCGGTGTCGTGCCGAACGTCTCCCCGGCCTGGTGCGCCTGCACGTGACGGTGGCCAACACGGCGTCCGTCGACTGTTCCGGGTACACCCGTGACGAGGCGGTGCGGCATTCCCTCATCGCCGCCCACAGTGTCCTCACCCTCACCGGCGGACGGTTCCTGTCCCTGCTCGACCCGCCCGAGTGGGCGGCCGAGCACGCGAGGGCCTGCGTCAACGAACACACCTGGCCGGTGCTGGTCGGTCCGCCCGGCAGCGCCGACACGATGTTGTCGTCGCCGATCATCCTCTACGACCACCCCAAGGTGGACCCGAGCAGTCAGGGCGACTTCTTCGACGCGTGCGAGATCGACGAGATGTTGACCCTGCACACGCTGACGTTGACCGACGAGGAGAAACGGGAGGCCCGCGCCACCGACGAACGCGCCCGGCGCATCATCGACCGGGTCGAGGACCTGCCCCAGCAACCCCGGCAGGCCATGCACGGCAGGGTGCGTGTCGTGCGGGTCGGGCAGACCGAGATCGGTACCGGGAGCAAGGTGGTGCTGCGCCCCCGGGGCAACGGGGACGCCCAGGACATGTTCGTCGACGGTCGGGTCGCCACGGTGCGCAGCGTGCTGGAGGACGTCGACGGCACCTGTTTCCTCGCCGTCACGGTGGACGGCGATCCGGCCGAGGAATGGCAACTGGCCCAGGGTCGATTCCGGTACTTCACCACCGCCGAGGTCGAGCCGTACCCCGGGGAGGTGTGGCCGTGACGAGTCGAGTGCTCATCGCCGGGATCGGCAACGTGTTCCACAGCGACGACGGTTTCGGTGTCGAGGTGATCTCCCGACTGTCCACTCGCGACCTACCACCGGAGGCGGTGGTGGCCGATTACGGCATCCGGGGCATGCACCTGGCCTACGAACTGCTGGACGGCGGGTACGAGTTCACGATCTTCGTCGACACCATCCAGCGGGGAGGCGAGCCGGGGACGGTGTACGTGCTCGACGCCGATCCGGCCGCGGAGGTCGGTGGGGACGAGCACACCGACGAGGGACCGGTGCTCGACGGTCACGGCATGCACCCCGCGGCCGTGCTCGCGCTGCTGCGCAGGCTCGGCGGCACGCCCGGACGCGTGTTCGTGGTGGGCTGCGAGCCGTTGACCGTGGCCGAGGGCATGGGGTTGAGCGACCCGGTGTCCGCCGCTGTGGACGAGGCGGCCCGACAGGTGCGTGTCCTCGTCTCCGACATGTTGGAAAGAGGTGGCACCGATGTGTCTTGGAATTCCCGGTGAAGTGGTCGAGCTTTTGCCCGACCGTCCGGACCTTGCGCGGGTGAATGTCAGTGGGGTCCGCAGGGCGATCAACATCGGCCTGTTGGAGAACGATCCCCCGGAACCGGGTGACTGGGTTTTGATCCACGTCGGATTCGCTTTGTCCAAGATAGACGAAGAAGAGGCGGCTGCGGTACTGCGCTACCTCGAGGAGTTGGGCAGCGCCTACACCGACGAGATGGACGCACTGAGCCAATCGATGATCGAATGAAGGCGGCGACGATGCGGTTTGTCGACGAGTACCGCGACGCGGACACGGCACGGACACTGGCGACTCGGATCGCCGAACTCTGCGAACCCGGCAGGGAGTACAAGTTTATGGAGGTGTGCGGCGGGCACACCCACACCATCTACAAGCACGGGATCGCCGACCACCTCCCCGAGCAGGTCTCACTCGTGCACGGCCCGGGCTGTCCGGTGTGCGTCATCCCCATGGGCCGGGTCGACGACGCCATCCACCTCGCGAGCCTGCCGGACGTGATCATGACGTCGTTCGGCGACATGATGCGGGTACCCGGCTCGAACGGCACGTTCTTCGACTCCAACGCCGAGGGCACCGACATCCGCATGGTGTACTCGCCGCTGGACTCGCTGCGCATCGCGAAACAGAACCCCGACAAACACGTGGTGTTCATGGCGATCGGGTTCGAGACCACCGCCCCGTCCACGGCGATGACCCTGCTGCGGGCCGAACGGGAGGGCATCGAGAACTTCTCGGTGTTCTGCAACCACGTCACGATCATCCCCGGCATCAAGGCCATCCTCGACTCCCCCGACCTGCGGCTCGACGGCTTCCTCGGCCCGGGGCACGTGTCCACGGTGATCGGGTGCCGACCGTACGAGTTCGTGCCCCGCGAGTACGGCAAACCGCTCGTGGTGGCGGGTTTCGAACCCCTGGACATCCTCCAGTCGGTGTACTGGCTGCTGCGACAGCTGCGCGAGGGCCGGTGCGAGGTGGAGAACCAGTACGCACGGGTGGTGCCGTGGCAGGGCAACCCGGTGGCGTTGGACGCCATCGCCCGCACGATGCAGCTGCGCCCGTACTTCGAATGGCGTGGACTCGGGTTCATCTCGCATTCGGCGCTGCGGTTGCGCGACGAGTACGCGCACTTCGACGCGGAACGGCGGTTCTCCCTGCCCGGGGTACGGGTGGCCGATCCGAAGTCGTGCCAATGCGGGGAGGTGCTCAAAGGCGTGTTGAAGCCGTGGGAGTGCAAGGTGTTCGGCACCGCGTGCACACCGGAGACACCGATCGGCACCTGCATGGTCTCCCCCGAGGGCGCGTGCGCCGCCTACTACAACTTCGGCCGGTTCACCCGGCAGCGGCTCAAGGAGGCGAGCACGGTATGAGGACCGAGGACGACGTTCTCGAGCGCATCGAGCGGGCGCGCCGCCGCAAACCGAGGGTGCGGGAACAACGCGTCACCTCCGCCCACGGCGCCGGCGGCAAGGCGACGCAGACGTTGGTCGAGGCCGTGTTCGTGGAGTCCTTCCGCAATCCACTGCTGGAACCGCTCGGGGACTCCGCCGAACTGCTGCTCGGCGACACCCGGCTGGCCATGACCACCGACTCGTTCGTCGTGTCGCCACTGTTCTTCCCCGGCGGGAACATCGGCGACCTCGCCGTCAACGGCACCGTGAACGACCTCGCCGTCGCGGGTGCGACACCGGCCTACCTGTCGTGCGGTTTCATCCTGGAAGAGGGTTTCCCGATCGACGACCTGCGCCGCATCGTGCGTTCCATGGGCGAGGCGGCCGAGGCGGCGGGCGTGTCACTCGTGGCGGGCGACACGAAGGTCGTCGGCAAGGGCAGCGGCGACGGCTGCTACATCAACACCACCGGGGTGGGACTGTTGCCCCCGGACCGGTCCTTGGGTATCCACACCGCACGTCCCGGCGACGCGGTGATCGTGTCCGGTCCCGTGGGCGACCACGGCGTCACCGTGATGCTCGCCCGCGGTGAACTCGACATCGAGGCGGATCTGGTGTCCGACACCGCGTGTCTGGCCGAGCCGTGCGCGCGGCTGCTCACCGTGCCGGGCGTGCGGGCCATGCGCGACGCCACCCGCGGCGGTGTCGCCACGGTGTTGAACGAGATCGCGCGTGCCGCCGAGGTGTCCGTCGTTGTGGACGAAGGGGCCGTACCGGTGCGCGACGAGGTGCGCGGCGCGTGTGAGCTGCTGGGCATCGATCCGCTCTACGTCGCCTGCGAGGGCCGGTTCGTCGCCGTCGTCGACGGAGCCCACGCCGAACAGGCCGTGTCCGTGCTGCGTGAACATCCGGTGGGCGCCGAGGCCACCGTGATCGGCCGGGTCGGGTCCGATCCGGCGGGCACGGTACTGCTCAACACCGCGTTCGGCGGCACCCGGATCGCCGATCTGCTCGTCGGTGACCCGCTCCCCCGCATCTGCTGACCATGCACGAGCTGTCGATCACGCAGAGCGTCGTGGACGCCGTCGTGGAGCACACCGCGGGCGCTCGCGTGCTGTCCGTGCGGCTGGAGATCGGGGCGCTGTCGGGGGTCGAGGCCGACGCGGTGCGGTTCTGTTTCGACGCGGTGACCCGCGGCACCCCGGTGGACGGCGCCGAATTGGTGATCGAACACGTACCCGGCGAAGGACGCTGCGGCAGCTGCGGGGCCGACGTGCGGCTGACGTCGTTCCTCGACGTGTGCGCGTGCGGCTCGACGGACGTGGAAGTGACGTCTGGACAACAACTACGGATTCGTGACGTGGAGGTGGTACGCGATGTGCGGAACATGCGGATGTGACGGCCAGGTGCCCGTACGAAAGCAGCGCACCGAAGGTGACTCGGTGCTGGTCGAGCAGGACGTCCTCGCCAAGAACGACCGGCTCGCCGAGGACAACCGCGCCTGGCTGGCCGAGCACGCGGTGTTCGCGGTGAACCTGATGAGCGCGCCCGGCTCGGGCAAGACCACGCTGCTGGAGACCACCGTGCGCGCGCTCGCCGGTGACGTCTTCATCGGTGTGGTGGAAGGCGACCAGGCCGGTTCCCTCGACGCCGATCGACTCCGGGCGGTCGACTGCCGCACCGTGCAGGTCAACACCGGATCGGGCTGCCATCTCGACGCCGACATGGTGGCGCGGGCGTTGCGGGAGCTCGACCCGCCACGCGGGTCCGTGGCGGTGGTGGAGAACGTCGGCAACCTCGTGTGCCCGGCCCTGTTCGACCTCGGCGAGCGACGTCGGGTGGTGCTGGTGTCGGTCACCGAGGGCGAGGACAAACCGCTCAAGTATCCGCACATGTTCCGGGCCGCCGACCTCGTGGTGCTGACGAAGGCGGATCTGATACCGCATCTGACGTTCGACGTCGACCACTTCGCCCGGCACCTGCTGCGCGTCAATCCCGCGGCGGAGCTGCTCGTGACGAGTTGCGTCTCGGGTGAGGGGCTGGATCAGTGGTTCTCCTGGTTACGGTCCGAACTCGCGTCGGTGTCGACACCGGACTCGACCGCCGTGTCCTCGGCGTCCTCGGCCACCTCCAAGAACCCGGATTCCCCGGTGTTGCCCGCGTCCTCTCCGTCGGCCCTGCCCTCGGTCTCCTCGTAAGCGCCCGCGGAACCGCGCAGTGACGCGGACCGCGCCAGCAGGAGGGTGCACGCCGCGATGAGGGAAAAGCCCAGGACCTCGAGGGCGATCCAACCGCCACCGCGCACGTCCTCGCCGAACACCGCGACACCCCAGCCGATGCCGACCAACGGGTTGGCCAACGTCAGCCCGGGCTGGGAGGCGACTAAAGTGCCCGCGCGCAACGTCACCTGGAGCAGGAAGAAGCCGGTCGGTCCCGCCACGATGAGCGCGTAGGTCTGCCAGGCCGACAACACGGCTTTCGGTCCGCCCGCGAAGGCCCCCGTGACGCCGGACACGAGTACGGCGATGAAGCCGAAGAACATGCCCGCCGCGATGCCCAGGTAGGCGGCGCGGTGAGCGTAGCGGTACCGGTGTGCCAGGACCACGGTCCCGACGATGACCGCCAGGGTCACGAGGCACCCCAGTGCCCACGTCGGCCCGGTCACTCCGCGGGTGTCGCCCCCGGTCGGACGCAGGGCCACCAACAACAACGCGATCCCCGTGTTCATGCCGAACACGGCCGTCCACTCGCGAGTGTGCATGCTGGAACCGAGCAGCATGGCCGACAACACGAGCGTGAGCCCCATCTCGGCCACCAACACCGGTTGCACGAGCGAGATGGGTCCCGTGGACAGCGCCGCCACCTGGAGACCGAAACCGCCGAGCATGAAGACGATGCCGCCCAACCACGGCAGCTGGTGCACCAACCTCCACAACAGGCGGACCGACATCGCCTCCTCGAAGGGTTGGCTTCGGGTCCCCTTCCGTTGCAGCACCGAACCGAGCGCGTTGCAGAAAGCGGCGAGTACCGCGAACAGCACGGTCAGGGCCACGACGACCGTCCTCAGTCGGAGGACCGGTCACGGGCCGCCGCCACCACCGCCTGGCCGAAACTGATCCCGCCGTCGTTGCAGGGGACCCGGGAATGGGTGAGCACGGTGAACCCGGACCCCTCCAGTGCCTCCACCGTGCGTTCGAGCAGGAGCCGGTTGGCGAACACGCCTCCGGACAACGCCACCGTCCACACGTCCGTGCGTTCGGCGATGCTCAGGCAGGTCCGGTGCACCGCCGCGGCGAGGCCGTTGTGGAACCGCGCGGACACCAGCGCGACGTCGACACCGCACCGATGGTCGTCGACGACGGCGCGCACCAGGCCGGGACCGTCCACGACGAACGTGCCCGCGTCCTCGAAGACCCCCACGGGATAGCCGTCCACGCACCCTGGGTCGGCGCGTTGTTCCAACTCGATCGCGGCCTGCCCCTCGTAGGTGACGGTGTCCCGGATGTCGAGGATCGCGGCGACCGCGTCGAACAGCCTTCCCACGCTCGACGTGACAGGTGTGTCCAACCCGGAGTCGACCAGGCGTCGCAGCCATTCCCAACGCCGCCCCTGCCGTCGCGCCACGGCGAGAGAGGACGCGTCCGGATCGTCGCGCAGATACGCGGCCGCCATACGCCACGGTTGCCGTACCGCCGCCTCACCGCCCGGCATCGGCACCACTTCGAGATGACCGACCCGCTGGAATCCGGACAACGTCGCGAGCAGGAACTCCCCACCCCACACCGTTCCGTCGGATCCGTAGCCGGTGCCGTCGAACGCGACCCCGATGGCCGGCCCGGCCACCCCGTTCTCGGCGAGGCACGCGGCCACGTGGGCATGGTGGTGCTGCACCCCGACCAGGTCCACCCCGGTCGAGTCGAGGGCGTAGTTGGTGGAGACGTAATCGGGGTGCAGGTCGTGGGCCACCACGGCCGGAACGATGTCGGACAGCCGCGACAGGTGTCCGATCGCGTCGGTGAACGCCCGGAACGTCTCGAGGTTGCGGAGATCGCCGATGTGCTGGGACAGCACCGCCCTACATCCGGACGCCAGACACACCGTGTTCTTCAGTTCCGCGCCGACCGCCAGGACCGGACGGGGGAACTCCCAGGCGCACCGGATGGGTTCGGGCGTGTACCCCCGGGAACGACGCACCGGCACCACCGTGTCCCGCCACGGACGCACCACGGAATCGTCCGCCCACGCGTGGATGGGGCGATCGTGGACGAGGAACGCGTCGGCGATGCCGGACAACCGCGACAGTGCGTCGGCGTCGGTGAACGCGATGGGCTCGTCGGAGGCGTTACCGCTGGTGAGCACCATCGGTGCGCCGAACTCGACCGACAACAGGTGGTGCAACGGGGTGTAGGGCAGGAACACGCCCAGCTGTCGATTGCCGGGGGCGACGGCCTCGGCGAGCTCCTTCCCCCGGCGGTCGAGCAACACGATGGGACGGCGCCGATCCGTCAAGGCCCGCTCGGCGGCCTCGTCCACGACGCACAGTCTCCGGGCCTCGTCCACCGTGGCCACCATGACGGCGAACGGTTTGTCCGCGCGCCGTTTGCGGGCTCGCAAGGTCTCGACCGCATGGGGATTGGTGGCGTCGACGGCCACGTGATAACCACCGAGCCCCTTGACGGCGACGACCATCCCCGCACGCAGGAGCTCCACGGCCCGCCCCACGGGGTCGTCACCCAACGGTCTGCCGTGGGCGTCCACGATGCGCAGTCGGGGCCCGCAGTCGGGACAGCACACGGGTTGGGCGTGGAAGCGACGGTCGGTGGGGTCGTGGTACTCCCGGGCACACGCCGGACACATCGGGAACTCGGCCATGGTCGTGTTCCCGCGGTCGTAGGGCACGTCCCGCACGATGGTGAACCGGGGACCGCAGTCGGTGCAGTTGAGGAACGGGTACCGGTACCGGCGGTCACAGGGGTCGAACAGCTCCGCCAGGCACTTCTTGCACGTGGCGGAGTCGGCGGGGACCGGTGTCCGTCGCGGACCACCGTGGTCACTGTCGACGATGCGGAACCCGATGCTCCCCCTCGGTGGCCGCGTCACGACGGTGACGCGTTCGATGTCCGCCAGGACGGGGGCGTCGACCTCCAGGGACTTCAGGAATCCGGCCACCGCCTCGCGCGGGCCCTCGACGTCGATGACCACACCACCGGTGTCGTTGCCGACCCGCCCGTTCAGTCCGAACCGCTCCGCCAAGCCGTACACGAACGGGCGGAACCCGACACCCTGCACCACGCCCTCGACCCGGATCTCGACACGCCGGACCGGGCCGACGACGCCCTCACCCGACTCCACGGCACCGGCGGTCGCCCGCCATGATCGGCATTCTCGACAGCACGCACTGTCGGTACCCGCTCGACCACCGGGCGAAACACGTGATGGACGGGAAACGGACGAGACCACCGACCGTCCTTCTCGGCCTCACGAGTCGCCCCGACTCAGCACCGCATGCCCAGCGATGGGATCGGGACCGAGAAGCTGCTCGGACGTCAGTTGCGCCGGGCGATCGCGGCCGTCAGCACGGTCGCGAAGGCACACCACGCCGCGTACGGGACCAAAGCCGCGCCCGCACCACGATGACTCCGTGCGGTGCGGCGCACCAGATCCGCCGAACTGATCGTGAGAGCGGCGGCCTCGACGGTGGCCGGCCACGGCTTGCGCACGCGCCAGAACAGCCAGTTCCACCCGGCGTTGAGCGCCAGGTTCACGACGAGTCCGCGCCAGTAGTCGGCGCGCTCGCGTGGGGTGGTCGCCTCGGACAACGCCGTCGCCGAGGTCACCGCCAGATCGGCGTACAGCACCGTCCACACGATGCCGAACACCGAAGCGGGTGGCTGCCACCGTGGCTTGGTCAGCCGTCGATACCAACGGCTACGCGGATCGACGGCCACGCCGCCGAGAGCGGCCGTCACGGCGACCGCGGCGGAGGTCCGAGCGAGAGCATTCCCACGCATCCCCCCATTCTCGCCTCGGCACGACGGACCCGCAGGGCCACGGGAAACGGGTGAAATCACCGATGCGGCGGCGACGTCACGACGACTAGCCTCGCCCGGCGGTCCCAGGACAGGAAGGGTAGTGCAGATGGCGCAGAGGGCGGTCTTTCGGACTCCCGATGGTCTCGACATCGCTTACGAGGTGTGGGAACGCGATTCGAAGCTCCCGACGGTGGTGTTGCACCACGGCTTCGCGGCGGACGGCAACACCAACTGGGTCGCACCGGGGATCGTCGATGCGCTCACCGCGGCGGGCCGGCGAGTGGTCACGATCGACGCCCGCGGGCACGGGGCGTCGAGCAAACCGCATGACCCGCTGTTCTACGGCGAGGAGAAGATGGCAGCCGACGTCCGCACGCTCCTGGATCTTCTGGGCGAGCCGTCGTACGACCTCGTCGGCTACTCGATGGGCGCGATCGTCTCCGCGCTCGTGGCCTCACAGGAACCCCGCATCCGGCGGCTGGTCATCGGCGGTGTCGGGGCCTCCGTGGTCGAGCTCGGCGGCGTGGACACGCGTGTCGTGGGCAGCGGGGTCATCCAAGCCCTGCACACCGACGACCCGTCGTCGATCACCGACCCGAACGCGGCGGCCTTCCGGATGTTCGCCGAGATGACCGGTGCCGACCGGTTGGCTCTGGCGGCACAGGTGCGCACGCTGCACCAAAAGCCCATCGCGCTGGACGACATCACCGCTTCCTGCCTGGTTCTGGCGGGCGATGACGACCCGTTCGCGGGCCGACCCGACAAGCTCGCCGACGCCCTACCCGATGCGACTTTGCGGGTCCTGCCCGGGGACCACCTCAGCGTGGTACGCGACCCGGACTTCGCGAAGCTGATCGTGTCCTTCCTCGCCGACACCCCGTAACGGTGCCCCGGCATTGGCTCGGCCCATCAGCTCACACCGTGGTCTGTGTCCAGGGGGCCGTATCCGGCGTCGGTCAGCACACTCCGCAACTGGTGGGCGGCTTCGCGCAGTGTCGAGGTGGGACGGGTGGCGTCGAGTTTGTCGAGCGCGCCCCACAACGTGGTCGCGGTTCGGGTCGAACCGACCTCGTCGACGAACGGCATGATGCGTTCGATGGTCCGGCCCGCATCGCACCAGGCTTGTGCGTGGACCTGCGCGTCGAACAGGGAGGCGAGATGGTTGTAGCGCCGTCGGACCTCACGGCCGGGAGTGACCTCGATCGAGGTCTCGAAGAGGTCGGCGGCACGTTCCCATTCGTCGGAGTCGGCGTGGATCATGGCCTCGTGCCAGGCCAGTTCCTGGTCGTTGATCCACCAGGCCCATGCCGGGTCGTCGTCCCGCACACCATCCAAATACAACGAACGAGCCCGACGGAAGGTCCGTTTGGCCGCGGTCTCGTCACCCGCCAACGCCAGGGCACGGGCCTCACGGGTGCGGAAAAGCGCCTGCAGCCGGGGTGAGAGCCTGTTGGTCTCCAACACCATACGCGCGATGCGCAGGGCCTCCACGGGACGGCCGAGGTGACCGGCGTGCATGGACATGTTCTGCAGCGTCAACAGTTCCATGCTGCGATCACCGGCCAAACGGGACAGATGCAACGCCTCGTGGTTGACCCGACGCACCAGACCGTGTCGGCCCGCGTCGTAGAGCAACCAGCCGGCGACCTCACCGAGCTCCCCGGTCGCCGCATACAGGTCACGTTCGACCCGGGGATCGCACTGAGCGGTCCCCAATTTCCTGTGGACGGAACGGAAGAGCCGGAACGCGACACCGGAGGATTGATCACCGCCGAACTGGATGTCGAGCTCGACGAGCTCCCGGATACGACTGTGGAGTGTCTCGACATAGGAACCGTCGAGCCGGACGGGCGGGCCCGGGGACTCGATCACCTCCCCGTCGTCGCACAACGACGACGCGGAGGCGGGGCCGGGAGGTCCGTTCGTACTCAACCGTTGCGCGCGGACCCGGGCCTGGGCGAGCCGTCGTTGGTTCTCCCGCTGTTCGTAGTCCTGCTTCGCGGCCACCAGGTCGTGGAACGCGCTCAACAGCACGCCGTGTGCGCCGACGGCCTCGTCACACGCGCGCCAGAACCGCTCGTCGGCACGGGCACGCCCCTTCTCGATGTGGGCCAGTGTCGTGCGATCGCAGAGCGCGGCCTTGGCCAACCGCCCCTGGGTGAGATCCGCGGCCTGACGGAATGCGGCCAGCTGGGCCCCCAGGGCCTGACGCTGTCGGAGGATCGGTTCGGGTTCCCGGGCCATATCCACCACTCTTCTCTGAGTGTCCCGTTGCGCGGCCAGGTCAGCATAGCGGCTCGGTGACTTTCCGTGTGGCAGTTTCACACACACCGTGACGCACACCCGGTCCTCTCCGGTTCTCTGATGTCATGGCACCTGGTGCCGGAAAACACCCGGTTCCCGACGAGACCGTCGGACGCGGTCGTGCCCGCGTATCACTGGTGGCCCCTCGCCCCCGGCCCCAGGTGCCGTCCACGACCGCGCGACGGGATTGGACGGCAGGACATGACGACTCCACTTACACCGGCGTCGAGACCGAAGGCCGGGAAACGTCACGGATTCGCGAAGCCGAGACCGGCGAGGAACGCCGCCCCACCACACCGTCCCCAGCCCGCCGGGGTCCGGTCGACGCACGGAATGTGACGTGCTCGCCTCCGGCGTCGACGTGATGTGCGGTGAACGACTGGACATGGCTCGCACCGGCACCACTGGCGACGTTCCTGTTGTGGGCCGCGTGGTGGTTCTGGTCGAGTTGGCGCAAGGAGGTGCGGGCGGCCAGGACCGCCGCACGCATCGTCCGGTACGGCCGGACATGCGGACCGAGCGGGGCCGAACCCACGAGGCCCTCGGTGTTGTCAGTCCTCAGTAGACTGCGAAAAGTCCACCGTTGATCCGGGGTGCACCTTGGAGGTCGGCTCGGCGGCGTCCTCGCTCTGCCCCCGGAAGCCCTACGGGGTGCTCCCCTCCGTGTGGTACCTCGTCAACGGCGTCGACAGCGAACGATCGCCGTCGCCCGCGGCAACGGTGCGCAGCAGGTGCTCATATCCGTTGCCGCGCTCATCAGGTGCAACCGCGGACGCCTCGGGGATACACGCAATCAGACGCGACCCGCCGGGTTGCGCCTGAGCATCCACGACGAAGGATCGACCGTCCCCCGTATGCGACGACGTGGCCGTGAAGCCGTTCATGCCGGGCAATGTCGTGGTGTCGGACGCGCCAGGCGGGGCTTGTCGTACGAAGTTTGGGGATCGGCGATGCACTTCCGTTCGGGTCGAAGAGGTGACCGAGACCGGTCGCCTCAGCGAACCGCAGCGCGATGCACGTTTTGGTGGTCAGCCTCCGCGTCGGCGCGGGATTGCAGTGCGTCGAAGTCGTTTGCGATACCGGCGAGGAGCGTGTTGACAGCCTGTTCGATGGTCTCGGTGGTGACAGGCGCGTGACCGAACAGGAGGCGGTAGAGGACGAGGGATGCCAGCGAGTCGACCACGAGCGTTAGGTCGGCATCCGAGCGGAGGTCTCCTCGCTCGACCGCGCGAGCGAGGGTGGCGTGTACGGCCTGGCGTGGCGGCTCGAACAAGGTGTCCATGAACGCTTTCCTCAGCGCCGGGTCCATTGAGCAATCCGCCAACAGCGAACTGAAGAACCCCGGTCCCATGCACGTGAAGGTCCGGGCGAACATCCCCAACGCCTCGTTCAGGTCACACAAGGTGCACCCGGTGTCGACCGGCGCGACGTCACCGAGCCGTCGTTGCAACTCGGCGAGAACGAGCTGCTGACGAGTGGGCCAGCGACGGTATATCGCGGTCTTGCTCACCCCCGCCCGCCGAGCCACTTTCTCCACCGCGAGCGCGCTGTAACCCGAGTTCTCCAGCAGTTCAGACACTGCGTCGAGCACGGCCACGTCGATGCTGGCGTCCCGTGGACGCCCGGCCGCCTTCGTTCTCGCCGCCCGACTCGCCATGCTCCCCATTCTCGCGCCCCTGCCTCGGCGATCAACCGCAACATTAGAATACGATACGTATCGTATGCTAATTTCCCCCTCATGACAGAAACATCACCGCGATCGCACGCCGGACGACGCGAGTGGCTCGGCCTGGCGCTGCTGACCCTGCCTCTCTTCGTGCTTGCGATCGACGCCAGCGTCCTCTTCCTCGCCGCACCGCATATCGGCGCCGACCTCGACCCCAGTCCGACCCAGTGGTTGTGGGCACTCGATGTCTACGGGTTCATGATCGCGGGTTTTCTGGTCACGATGGGGGCGCTCGGCGACCGCATCGGGCGACGCCGACTACTACTGCTCGGCTCCCTCTCCTTTTCGGCGGCATCCATCTGGGCGGCCTTTGCCCCCACCCCGGAGGCTTTCATCGCCGCGCGAGCGATGCTGGGTCTCGCGGGCGCCACGTTGATGCCCTCAACCCTCGCCATCATCCGCACCATGTTCCGTGACGATCGACAGCGCAGCTTCGCGATCGCTGTCTGGATGACCACCTTCTCCGTCGGTGTCGCCGTTGGACCCCTGCTCGGTGGCGCGCTTCTGCAGGCCTTCTGGTGGGGCTCGGTGTTTCTCCTCGCCGTGCCCGTCATGCTGATCACCGTCGCGCTCGGCCCAGCGCTGCTTCCCGAAAGCCGCGACCCCGAGCCGGTCAGAGTCGACCTCCTGAGTGTCACGCTCTCCGTCGCTTTTTTGATCGCACTGGTCTACGCGACGAAAGAACTGGCCACCGAAGGCCCCACTCCCGTCGTCCTCGGCATACTTGCGGCGGGACTGCTCTGCGCCACCGCGTTCATCTACCGTCAGCGCTCGATCTCAAACCCCCTGGTCGACCCTTCCTTGTTCCGTTCACGCGTATTCCGGACCGCGCTGCTCATCCTGACCATCGGTATCTTCACCGTTACCGCCGTGAACTTTCTCGTCCCCCAGTTCCTGCAATCGGTCGCAGGTTTGACCCCCCTTGAAGCTGGGCTCATGACCGCCCCGATCGCGCTGTCGGCAATCGCAGGATCGCTGACCGCACCGCACCTCGCCGCCCGCATGAGCCCGGCCGTCGTCATCACGGCCGGAGCAGCCATCTCGATAGCCGGCTACCTCACACTGACCCAAGCCGCACCCGACCGCCCCCATTGGATCGTCGTCGTCGGCGGCGCATTCGCAGTACTGGGCCTGAGCCCAGCGACCGTCCTCACCGTCGACCTCGTCGTCGGGTCCGCCCCGGAGGAACGCGCCGGCTCCGCTGCCGCCCTCTCCGAAACCAGCGGTGAACTGGGGGTCGCACTCGGCATCGCCGTCATGGGCACCATCCTCACCGCTCTCTATCGCTCCACGCTCACAGACACCATGCCCGGCAGACTCGATACCGCCGTACGAGACAGCGCGCTGGACGGACTCCCGGCTGCACAACATGCAGCCGAGGCCTTACCACCCAACCTCGCCGACGCCCTCCTGGCCGCCGCACGCGACGCCTTCTCCTCCTCCTTCAACACCGTCGCCCTCGTCTGCGCAACACTCGCACTCGCGCTCGCACTCATGACCACACTCCGGCTACGCCACCCCCGAACCGGAGACTCCAATGACACCGCCGCAAAGCAGCCGAACCAGGGCACGCAAGACCAGCCCGCTCCGTGAAAAGGAAGCGAACACGATCCCTGCACTCGAAGAAGGGCGGAAGAACGCGATGACGGCGTGGAACGACTGGTCGCCGACCTACCGTCGCGGACCCTGACGTAGACCGCGTCGATGAAGATCGTCACGTATACCGGTTGCAGCGGCCGACCGGCCCGGGTGGTCGACCCCTCGAGCACTCTGTCGGTGGTCCGAAGGACCGTGCGCTGATCGAGGCACCGTACACCTCGGCGAAATGAGCAGAGATCCCGTCGATGGTCCAGACCCCTGACGAACAGGTTGACCGCGACCCGCTCGACTCACTACGCAATGCCAACTTCCCCGGCATCGAGCGCACGTTCGTGCCCTTCCCCGTTCGACGATCGGTCCCAACGGGACCGGGGTGAATCAGTTAGCTAGTGCTTTTTGCAGTACAAGACGGATTCGGTCGGGGTCAGCGGGTGCGTTGTCCAGGAGGATGGCAGTGCAGAGTCCGTCAGAGGCCGCGACAAGGGCATCGATGGCGGTGGGGTCGTCGGTGAGGGTGGCGGCGAGTTCGGCGATGTCCTCTCGCCAACGGCGGGCAACGGGACGAAGTGCAGGTCTGCGGGCGGCGAGGGTGGCGAGTTCACGTTCTGCGAGTGCGCGTTCGCGTCCGGGGCCAGCGGTCTCGGCGATGAGCTCGGCCAGGCCGGTGAGCTTGTCGCCGGGTGCGTCGATGATCGCCCTGATTTTCGCCGAATAGGTGTCGGCGACACTGGTGAGGGCGGCGACGAGCAAATCGTCGAGGGTGGCGAAGTAGTAGGTGCTCAGACTGGTGGTGATGCCCGCCTGCTTCGCGACCGTGCGATGAGTGACACCCGCTGCACCGTCGCGGGTGACGACGGCGAGGGTGGCCTCGATGATCTCGGCTCGGCGTTTCGCGCCCCGCGCGAAACGCCCGTCAACGTGTCCGTCTTCGTCGGTCATGTCACCCTCCCTGATTGCCAGGGTAGTCGAACCATCGTTCAAACTTTGGGATTCGGTTGTTTCGGCTGACCGAGTCTTGGCACGTGACGCAGCATACGCATGCAGAGAACGGCGACAACCACGATCGCGCCTCCGGCGACGCCGGAGGCGATGTTCAGGCCCGTGGTGAAGGCTTGCTGCGCTTCGACGAGCGCGCCGGCCGGGAGCTGATCGGCGATGGCGGTGGCGGCGCTGAGGCTGTCGGTGAAAGCAGCGACCTCGTCACGGGCGAGGCCATCGGGAGTGGTCAGTTGAGATCGGTAGACGGCGGTGGTGAGACTGCCAAGGACTGCCACGCCGATCGTGATCCCCAGTTCTTGCACGGTCTCGGATAGGGAGGCCGCCGATCCGGACTTCGAGGCCGGTGCCGTTCCAACCACGATGTCGGTTCCCAAGGCTGCGATCGCACCGAGGCCGAGGTAGACGAAGGCGAACCCGACCGCAACAGGAAGTTCATCGTCCAGACCAGCGCTGGCCAGGAGTAGGTAGCCGACGCAAGAGACGGACAGGATGCCGCCCATGATGTAACCGGGCCGGATGTGCCGCGCCAGCAGTGGTGCCCCGATGGCGGCGATGAACATCGCGAGCGCGGGAGGTCCCATCCACAGGCCTGCGACAAACGGGCTCAGACCCTCGACCAGTTGCAGATACTGGGTGACCAGATACATGCTGCCGCCCACGCCAACGAGGCCGACGAGCAGGACCGTCAGCGCCACGCTGAACGCCGTATTGCGGAACAGTGCGACGTCCAGCAGAGGGTTATCCGAGCGGCGCTGCCGACGCCAGAATCCCCACCCCGCGAGCGTTCCCATGACGGCACCGACGATGACGCTGACGCTCAACCCGTAGTCCGCTACCCGCTTGACGGCGTAGACGATCGGCAGGACCGCCGCCAAAGACAGTGCCACGCTGACCAGATCGACCCGCTCGCCGCACCCATCGCGGTACTCGGGCAGTACCGCTGGACCGAGCAGCAGTACGACAACGGCGATCGGCACGGCCACCAAGAACGCCGCTCCCCACCAGAAGGTCTCCACCAGCACACCGCCCAGGATCGGCCCGGCGGCCATACCGCCGGCGAACATCGTGGCCCACACGCCGATCGCCACGGCACGCTGCCGGGGATCAGGGAACATGTTCGAGATCAGCGCCAGGGTCGAGGGCATCAAGGTCGCACCCGCGACACCCAGCAGCGCACGCGCAGCGATCAACAGCTCCGCAGTCGGGACGAACGCGGCGAATACCGACACGGCAGCGAAAGCCGCGATCCCGATCATCAGAAGGCGGCGCCGCCCCACCCGATCGCCCAACGTTCCCATCGTGACAAGAAAGCCCGCGAGCAGGAATCCGTAGGCGTCCATGATCCACAGCACCTGCGTCGCCGACGGAGCCAAATCGGCCGCCATAGCGGGCAACACCAGGTACAGCACCGTCACGTCCAGCCCCAGCAGAAACGTGGGAAGCGCCAACAGCGCCATCCCCGCCCGAGCACCGGCAGGTGCCGCGGAACGCTGGTGCATCGACATTTCCCCCCGGGATTCAGTCATTCTTGAACCATAGTACAAGTTGTACCATGGTTCAACTTGTGCGTGGAGAAGGTGCGTGGCGCCAGGGCGCGGCCCCTGTCCCGGTGACCCACCCGAGGGTTTTCGGTCGAACGCGCACAGGAAACAGCGCTGGATCACCAAAGAGAGATCGGAATACAACGACAACGGCTAATCACCGTGTCAGGAATACAAAAAGGACGGACATAGTTCGCGGAATCTATTTACCTGTACTGAAATCCCAGGGCTCCCACCCTGTGTCGAGCTCGCCTGTGCAGGTCACGGCGATCGAGATGGTGCGGCGGCTCCCGACGACACGTGCGGTATGTTCACAGGCCAAAATTCCGGATATCGTCGACGGTGCCTGTGAGAGCCATACCGCCCAGGGCAACACGTCCCTGCGGGCCGGTTCGGCGATGGCCGTCGGTGCCGGACGGTGATGCCGGCTCATCCCCGAGCCGGAGGTTCGCGTGTGGACGATCTACGCGGACGAGGCGCTGGGGCGGACGCAGATGGCCTGGTTCCTGCCGGTGAAACGGCGCGTGCACCCGGGCACGCATCCTGATGACCGGAATGGCGCGCCCTTGGTGCCTCATGCCGGGAAAGCGCGGCTGAACTCGTCGGAGATGGCGACGGATGAGCCGCTAACGATGGCCAGTTGCCGTCGGAGCTGGTCACGACCCACACCAGCGAACTGCTCGCCCAGTGGGTCGGCGCGGTGCTACCTGTCCTCCTCGCCCCGGATGCCCGCACGGAGGGTTTCATGGAGGAGCGGAGATCGGAACACCTCGCTCATCCCGCGGCCGTGGGTCATATCGGGAAAGCGGTAGCGGGTGCTACGTGCGCATCCGAGCGGGCCGTGGCCGGTGGCTTCTTCGGCGCGGGAGGTCGCGCGTCCTGCACGCATCTGACCCGCTTGTTCGTTCGTCACGCCGGTACGCGGCCGATGCGGTACCTCACGGAGATTCGCGTGACGGAGTTTGCTCGTCCGATCGAGGAGACCGACATGTCCGAGGCATGCGCGGTACGAAGCGTGGGATGGGGTGATCCTCGGGTAGCTGCTGAGTGGCTCCGGCAACGGTTCGGTATCACCCCGTCGCAGTATCGGTCCGCCCGCACATGAACGTCGAGAACACCCCCGGCCCCGCCACGGCCCCGCCGGGCCTGCGATCGGGTGGGGTACTCGCCAGAAGCCCCCTGTTGTGCGGCACGAGAACCACGTTCCCTGCTGTGCCCTCCCGCCGACACCTCCTGCGGGGATGGGAAGGACAGACACGTCGGGTTCATCGTGGAGCCTGACGGTCACACCTTCTGCCCGTTGTCCGTCTCGTCCCCTGCTGATCTTCCCGGCGCACCTCATGGCCGCAAGGGTCATCCCGCCGGTTGCTGGCCCGCTCGAGCCACTCGAGATCGAGCATCGCATCCGTGCCGACCCTCACCACGTCACGAATCGGCTTGGGAACCTCTCCACGACTACGAGAACGCGAAGGTCGGACTCGACGACATCCTCGGGCTCCTCATCGACCTCCACAACAGCCACGCGAAAGCCGAACCCGCCGGACGCCGCATGCTCAACCGCGCCCTGTCCGACCGCATCACCATCGACGATGACGAGCAGGCGACCCTCGAACCGAACAAACGATCGCCACGATCCTCACGGCCAAGACCAGCGCACACAACGAAAGAACCTTGCCCCGCGATCACACGGGGCAAGGTTCGAACGTTTTCGATTGGGTGGAGCTAAGGGGACTCGAACCCCTGACCCCCTCACTGCCAGTGAGGTGCGCTACCAGCTGCGCCATAGCCCCGTGCTGTTGCGGGTACAACTATACAGGGCCGAAAACGCCGGTTGCACAGGGGGGTCACCTACCGGTCCGAACGCAGCGTCGCCGGGTCGAACGTGTCGAGGTCGTAGTCGTCGTCGTAGCCGCCGTGGTCGTCGGCCCTGCTCCTCGAACCGCCGGTCACGCCGTCGCGACCCGGCTGCGCGGTACCGCCCGCGCGCCGTTCGGCCTCCCGCAGCCGCTCCTCCCGCCGCCGTTGGAACTCCTCCACCGTGATGCCCGGATCGGCATTCGGATCGCGGGCGGGCGCGGGCATGCCGGACAACCGCTCGATGAGGTACGTCATGTCCTCGCCGAGCTGCAACGCCACCATGTTGTAGCTCGCCTGAACGGCCTCCTGCATGGCCACGTGCGCCACTTCCACGATGAGCGAACCGAGTCGCTCAGGCCCCCAGTTCGCCGCCGCGGGCGCGAGCCACAGCCGAAGCAACTTGCCCCGCGCGTCCACCGTCACCTCGACGGTGTTGTCGACGTCGTGGGCCGTGCCCGTGGCCTTGGCCATGAGCGCGTCCACGGACGACAGCGCGTCCCGCCTCGTCCGCGCCTGTTCGATCAGCTCCTTGGTGCTTCCCCCACCCACCGGCACCTGCTCGATCACCGTTGCTCCTCACCGTCTGCCGAACACCGACGAACCCATCTCGTCGTCCTCGTCGTCGGGCAACGGCTCGTACCCCAGCGAGGCCAACGTGGCGTCACCCTCCGGTCCCAGCACCGGCGACAACGCCCGATACATCCGGTCACCCGCCCGTCGTGTCGCCGTGTGCGCCAACGTCAGGATCTGCTGGGCGAGCGCGTCGGTCCCCGACCGGAGTGCCGCATGCGTCAACCGGACCTCCGTGAGCAGGCCCCCGGGCGCGACCTCGACCTGGATCGCGCCGTCACCCGATTCCGCCCGCCCACCGACGCTGCCCACCCGGGAGAACTGCTCCGCCGCCCGCTTCGAGGTGCGCCGCACCTGTTCGTCGATCCGCTCCGCTTCCCGTTCGACGTCGATCTCCACCGAGAACCCCTATCGTGAATCGCCCGCGGCCTCCCGCCGGCACTCATACCCGGCCCGGCCGGCTTCATCCGGTCGGCCGGAAGAACCCGATGAACTGCTGTCCCGCGTTCGTCGTGCGGATCGGGTTGATACTCACCGGGTCCCCCGCCTCGATCATGAGGCCGTCCCCGATCACCATCGCGACATGCCCCGACCACACCACGAGGTCCCCGGGCAACAACTGATCCTGTGACGGAACCTCCGCCCCCACGGCCTGATCCCGCGCCAACCGGGGGATCTCCAGTCCCGCCTCGAGGTACGACGTCATGGTGAGCCCACTGCAGTCCAGGCCCACACCGCGCGCGGTGCCGCCCCAGACGTACGGAACGCCGAGCTGCGACAGCGCGGCGCGCACCGCCTTCGCCGCCGTCTCGTTGGGGGCCTCCACCGTCGAACCGTTCGGCAGGTTGATCTTGACCCCGGTGCCGGGCTGCGGCGGGATCGCCACGGGCAGACGCGGTTTCATCACCACGCCACCGCCACCGCCGCCACCGGTGCCGCCACCTCCGCCGCCGCCCCCGCCGGCTCCCTGCGAGTTGAACGACGACGCGACCTCGGTACTCGCACTGCTGAGGCTGGTGGCCCCGCTGTCGGAACCGAGCCTGCTCGCGATGTCGGTGAGCGTGGCCAGCGTGCGCTCACTGATGTCGGCGGATTCCCCGGTCAGTTCGGCGATCTTCTGTTGCAGCGCCACCATGAGTTCCCGCACCGCGATCTGACCGCCCGTGGGCACGGGTGGGGTCTGCCGGACCGCCGCGACGGCCTTCATGGTCCTGCTGATCTCGCGGATGATCTCCTCGCGGACCCGGTCGTTCTCGACCTGGCCCACCTTGAGCGCCTCCGCGGCCTCGGCCACCGCGTTCTCGATCTCGACGCTCTCGTCGAGTAACGCCTGTACTTCCTGCTCCAGCGCCTGCGCAGTACCGACGGCGTTGTCCGTGGCATGCCCCGCCGACCGCTCCGCCAACAGCACACGCTGCGCCTCCGCCGTGCTGCGAACACCGTCCAGCGAGGTGCGCAACGCGGCCTGTCCGCTCATCGCGGCGCCGATCGCCGCGTCATCGGTGCGCATGCGACGCGCGAACTGGTTGGGCAGATCCAGTGCCGCTCTCGTGACTTCCGCCGTCTCCGTCATCTCAATTCCTTGCCCAGGCGTTCGATGGTGGCCTGCTGTTCCGCTTCGACGACCTCGTAGTTCGCGCTGGTGCGACGCGCGGCGTCAGCCATGCGCTGCCAATTGCCACCCAGCCTGCTCAACCGCTCCTGGATGTTTCGCATGCGAGCGGTGTACGCGCCGGACAGTCCCGATTCGGCCCCCAGCATCGACAAGCCGTCACCCGACAGTTCGACATTCGGTGTCACGTGCCGATCGGCCGCTTGCCGGACGTCGTCCCCCGTCGGATCGATACTCCGCGCGTAATGGTCGTAGGCGCCTTCCTCGACCCAGAAACCCGCATGTGGTGTGCCGTCCACGTCACCCTCCTTCGCTTGGAGTGCGACGCGATCGGCCCCGGTACGGTTCCCCCCACCCGCGCGCACTCCGGGTATAAAACTAGAACACCCAGAGTGCACGCGGGGGGAAGATCGTCGATTCGGCTCGACGGTCTCGGAATCGACCGCTTCGGACGCCTCACCCGTCCTGTCCGTGTCCTCACACGTCCTTGCGCGCCTTCGCGCTACGACGACACGACCTTGTCGAGCCAGGCGGGGTCACTCAGGTCCACGAGCTCACCGTTCGCGACCACCGTGGGTGTGCCGAAGCCCCGCTGTCCCCCGCCGAAATCCCGGTGCAGGCTGGTGTCCTTGGTGACCCGGTCCATCTCCTGCTGCAACAGGTCGTCGTACTTGCCTTGGCGCACCCCGTCCGCGAAGGCGTCACTGGTGATGCCCAGGTCACGGCCGAGTTGGATGAGCTGTTCCTTGTCGTAGCCGCGCTTGCCCTCCTCGGGCTGGTGGGCGAACAGACTGTCGTGGAACTCGATGAACTTGCCCTCGTCGGCCGCGAGCAGCGCCGCGTTGGCCGCGTCCAGCGAGTAGCCGGGCGGGTCGGACTGCTTCGTCAACATCGGCAGCATGTGCTGCCGCACCGTCAGCTGGCCCTGCTCGACCTTCTTTTTGATCTGCTCCCCGTACTGTTGCTCGAACATCGCGCACGCGGGGCACAGGAAGTCGGCGTAGACGTCGATCGTGGCGGGAGCGTCCTCCTCCCCGAGCACCACGACGGCCCCGTCCCGACGCTCGGGGAAGTCGGCCTGCACCGACTCGGTGGGGATCGTCTGCCCCTCGGTGGCGTTCTTGGACGCGTTGGTCCAAATGAGACCGCCGGTCACGACCGCCAGCACCAACACCACCACACCGACGATCACGGCGATGCGCTTGGTGTCGCCGCCTCCCCGAGCTTTGGCGACCGCCTTGGCCCCCTCACTCTTCGCCGCCAACTGTTGCCGGCGTCGTTTCTTCGCCGTCCGTTCCGCTCCGCCCACTGGCGTCCTTTCTCGTGTTGTCGTTCTCCTCGGTGGCCTCGGTCGTGCGACCGCGTCGCAGCCACCCATCCGCCGAAAACGGTGTGCTCGGCCTGATGATCAGCCACGCCGCCAACGCCAGGAAGCCGACGTCCGTCGCGATCTCCTGCGGATACGCCGTCTGGCCCGGCTCCACCTGTCCTCCGCCGCCGAAACAGCCGCAGTCGATCGTCAGGCCCCGCGCCCACGACTGCGCCACCGCGGCGATGAACCCCACCAGCACCACCGCCGACACCACGGCCGTGATCCGCGTGGCCGCGCCCAGCAGCACCAGCAGCCCCAACACGATCTCGACCAACGGCAACGCGGTGGCCACGATGCCGACCAGGCCTTCGGGCAGGATCTCGTAGGCTTGCACCGCCAAGTAGGTCTGGCCCGGATCGGCGAACTTGATGCCGCCCGAGATCAACCAGACAGCGGCCAGCCCGAGCCTGGCCACCAGTCCGATGCCGTCGAGTAACCGTCCACGTGAGGGGAGCACAACCTCTAGGCTAGCCAGCGCAGCTGTGAAAACCATGAGGGGCAATGGCGATGCGACGGCTGAGATGCCTGGTCAACGTGGTTGTGGTGAGCGCTCTGCTCGCCGCGTGCTCGGCCACGGAGGCCGCGCCCGACTCCATTGTCACCCGAGCTAGTGACACCGGATCACTGACGATCGGTATCGGAGTCGACCAACCGGGACTGGCCGAACGCACGATGGACGGGAACGTCGTCGGGTTCGACGCCGACGTCGCACGGTTCGTCGCGGCCGAACTCGGCGTGCCCGAGGGGAACATCACGTGGAAGGAGACCCTGGCCTCCGAACGTGAGAAGGCACTGGCCTCCGGTGAGGTCGACCTGGTGGTGGCCGCCTACTCCGTGACCGAACGGCGACAGCGCGAGGTGTCGTTCGCGGGACCGTATCTCGAGGTCGGGCAGGACCTGCTCATACACCGCAACTCCACTCACCTCACCGACCCGGCGGCGTTGGCCGGACACACGGTGTGTTCACCCACGGGTTCGACGTCGGCGGCACACGTCAGGAAGCGGTTCGGGGACGCGGTGAGGTTGGTGGAGTATCCCCGCGTGTCCGAATGCGTCACCGCGCTGCTCGCGCAACGGGTCGACGCAGTGGCCACCGACGACGCGATCCTCGCCGGATACGTCGCCGAGAACCCCGAACTGTTGCGGCTCGCCGGACACCGGTGGGCTGTCGAGAATTACGGCATCGGACTGCCGAAGAACGACCGCGACGGGCAGGCCGCCGTCAACGACGCCATCCGAACGATGATCGACTCCGGTTCGTGGAGGGCGTCGCTGGAACGACACCTGGCCCCGTCCGGGATCGAGGTGTACGACCCGCCGGAGGTCGGCAAGCTGTGAGCGGGCTGGACACTCTGGTGTTGCCCGACCTTCCGGTGCGCGCCGTACTCGACGACGTGACCACCGCGCTACGGGCACGGGGCACCGCCGTTTTAGTGGCACCCCCGGGTACGGGGAAGACGACTCTCGTCCCACTCGCCCTGGCCCGCGAAACCGAGGGCACCGTCGTGGTCGCCGAGCCTCGCAGACTCGCCGCGCGGGCGGCCGCCGCGCGCATGGCGGCGCT
>SMEH01000028.1_pt1 | contig 48136 bp, 38 predicted proteins | sample 2456361 | NCBI WGS metagenome assembly SMEH01 (sample SAMN10132587, study PRJNA489261) | soil metagenome | isolation source: day1 control-loamy sand soil ammended | place: USA | reverse complement strand
GGTGATCGTCCGTGTCCGCCCTCCGGGTCTCCCTGGAGGGCGGACACGACAACGCCACCTGCGGACACGACAACGGAAGCGGTTCAGGCGAGTGACAAAGCGATGCCGTCGAGGATGTCGTGTTCGCTGACCACCAGCGGGTCGGCGGGGCCCCCTCGCTGGGCGATCTGCTCGGCCAGTACGCGCACGATCAGCGCTCCACCTCCGATGACGTCCACCCGGCCGGGATGCATCACCGGAATCGCGGCGCGCATGGCGCGGTCGGCGGCGAGGAGATCGCGGACCACCGTGTCCAGGTCGTCACGGGAAAGCGTCGACAGGTGTATGCGTTCGGAGTCGTATTCGGGCAGATCCTGCGCTATCGCCGACAGGGTCGTGATCGTGCCCGCCAGACCGATCCACCGACCGGCCCTCGACACGTCCACCGCCTCGAACGCGGGCTCCAACGTGCGCACCGCCACCCGTTCGGCCTCGGCGAGTTCGTCGGCCGTGGGCGGGTCCGACCGCAACACACGTTCGGTGAGGCGAACACACCCGATGTCCACCGAGTGCGAGGCCCACACGTCGGCCTCCCGCCCGTTCCAGGTGCCGAGCACGAGTTCGGTGGAGCCGCCGCCGACATCGACCACCAGGAACGGTCCGTCATCGGGGTCCTGCTCACCGACCGCTCCGGTGAACGAGAGTCTGGCCTCTTCCTCGCCGGTGATGACCTCGGCCTCCGTACCGAGCAGTTCCCGCGTCATCGTGAAGAACTCGTCCCGGTTGCTCGCGTCACGCGTGGCCGACGTCGCCACCATGCGTAGCCGCTCCACCCCTTTGCGCCGGGCCGCGATCGCGTACGCCTTCAGGGCCTCGCGCGTGCGCTCCAACGCCTCCGGCGCCAGCTTCCCGGTCGCGTCGACCCCCTGACCGAGCCGCACGATGCGCATCTCCCGGTGCAGGTCTCGCAGATCGACGCTTCCGTCGTGCCGGTACGTGAGCTCCGCGACCAGTAGGCGGATGGAGTTGGTCCCGCAGTCGATGGCAGCTACCCGTGGCATGCTGCCCACCCTAATCCTCGGTCGGCTCCTGCTCCCGCGTGGCCGAGGCGCCCGAGGGCGTGGTGCCCGACGTGGGCTCCGGCTGCCCCTCCTCCGTGTCGTCGTCCGACTCGTCGTCGCACGGCGGGTCGGTGGACTCGTCCGATTCGGTGGGCTCGTCCGTCGACGTGGCCTCGGACGAGGACTGCTCCACGGGCTGTTCCCCCGTCGGTTCAAAGGATGAGGGTTCTTCGGGTTCTTCGGGTTCTTCCTCGGGATCGCACTCCCCCGGATCAGCCGGGTCCTCACCGTCACCCGGCGGATCCTCACCGTCTGACGGAGGCGGATCCTCCCCATCCGACGGCGGGGGGTCCTCACCATCGCCGGGCGGGGGATCCTCCCCATCCGATGGGGGCGGGTCCTCGCCGTCGCCGGGCGGCGGGTCCTCCCCATCCGACGGAGGTGAGTCCTCACCATCGCCGGGCGGGGGATCCTCCCCGTCCGATGGGGGCGGATCCTCACCGTCTGACGGCGGGGGGTCCTCAGGTGTCGGGGCGTCGGGCCCGTCCGGCTTCTCCGGTGTTTCCGGCCTGGTGGGCTTCGTCGGCGGTTCAGGCGACGGTCTGGTAACCGACGACTCGTCCTTGACCGGATTCGACGCGTGCACCAGCACCGCGGTGGGCACATCGCTGTCGGGCAACGCCGACACACCGCTGCGATACGCCTTGGCCCACCGGATCACCGTGTTCACATACGACCACGAGTTGTTGTAGCGGTAGAGGGCCGCACGCAGCTGCTCGGGATCCGACAGGTCGACTCCGCCCGAGCACAGGTACCTGGCGGCGGCGAGCGTGGAGTCGTAGAGGTTGTTGGGGTCGGCCACACCGTCGCCGTTACCGTCGGAGGCATAGCGTTTCCACGTGGACGGGATGAACTGCATCGGTCCGACAGCGCGGTCCCACCGCGTGTCCCCGTCGTACGCGCCACCGTCGGTGTCGGGGATGGCGGCGACGTCACCCGTTCCGTCGAGCACCGGACCGAGGATGGTCTCGCGCGCGTCGCCGTTGCCGTCGACATATCCGCCACGCGCGTGGTTCGACTCGATCCGCCCGATGCTGGCGAGCAACGCCCAGTCGATGTTGCAACCCGGGTATTCGGCGGCCGCCCGCTCGGCGGCACGTTTGTAAGCCTCGAGCGCGGTCGACGGGATGCCGAGCGAACCCGTGACCGGCTCGACGGGCGCCCACAGCTTCTCGATCGGAGGCGCCTCAGGCAGGCTGCCGTTCACCGATACCGACGCGGGCGGCTGACCTCCCGCCAACGGAGCGGGCGCGGCCTGCTCCTGTTCGGGAACATCGAGCCACCGCACCGTCGCGTCACTGACGGCGAGCATGGGAAGCACGGCCAACGAACCACTCAGGACCGCGATCGTGGTCTTGTTTCGAAACCCAGACCGTTTATCCGCGCCTGCGCCGCCGTCAGCACGCACGTTCGCACCCTCCCACCGACTACGTCCGGGCTCTCGCGGCACAGCCTGCCGCAAACCCCATCGACGTTTCACCCCTTCGCGCAGGAATCAAACGTCGATTACGCCGGAAGGACTAATGCGACTCCGCACAATCACCGAGCGGCCATCCTGCTTCCCGCACAAGGCGGAGAGTCTCGTCGCCGAAAGGGTTCACACCAGGGCCACAGGCGAGTGTGTGTGCAAGATGGACGTGGAGGCATTTGACCCGGGTCGGCATACCGCCCGCGGTGACCTGATGGCCCAACGGTTCGATGGCGTCCCGCTGCGCGAGGTACGACTCATGCGCCCGCCGATACGCGGCCGCCAACTCGGCGTCCTCGGCGAGCCTGTTCGTCATCTCGCGCATGATCCCGGACGCTTCCAGTCGCCCCACCATGGACGTCAACGTGGGGCAGGTCAGGTAATAGAGCGTGGGAAACGGCGTGCCGTCCTCGAGCCGAGGATTGGTCTGTACTACGGAGGGATGGCCACTGGGGCAACGGGCCGCGATCGCGCGAAGCGCGCGAGGCGGTCTCCCCAATTGCTGCGCGACGACCTCGCGGTCGGCGTCGGTCACCGGCTCGAACTCGATGGGACTCACCCCTTTGTCACGTCTTCCCACATCATCTCGTACCACGGCTTCGGTTCCGGGGACCGATTCTCGTCGTCGGAGCCGTCGCGGGTGGTGTCCTCCGGGAACTGCACCATGTACGGTGTCTCCCCCGGCATCACATACCGCAGTCGACGCCGCGCCTCCGCCTCCACCTGCGCGGGGTCGTGCAGCTCCTCGCGACGCTGTTCCAGCCGGGCGACCTCGGCCTTCAGCTCCGCCAGCCGCTGCTCCTGCTCGACCACGGCCGCACGTTGGGACAGATAGGTCCGCAGCGGCACGGCGATCGTGAACGCCAACGCGCACACCACGATCGCGGCCAGCGCGGCCCGTCTGGTGGTGGAAAGTCCGAACGCCTTGGCGGCATCGGCCATCCGGCCCGCCCCGAGCCGACGCAACCGAGCCACCCGTCGTTCCCGTCGCGCACGGCGGGGGCGGCGGAGGACCGAACGCGGTGCTTCGCCCGCCTTGCCTCCGCCGCGCCTGTTCCGAGGTCTGCCCCGCTCGGCCACGCTGCGCTCAGTCCTCCGGGTTGAACCTCGGGAAAGCGAGGTCACCCGCGTAGCGCGCGGCGTCCGCCAGCGCCTCCTCGATCCGCAGCAGCTGGTTGTACTTCGCGACCCGTTCGCTGCGGGCCGGAGCACCGGTCTTGATCTGGCCGACCCCGGTGGCGACCGCGAGATCGGCGATGGTGGTGTCCTCGGTCTCACCCGACCGGTGGCTCATCATCGACTTGTAACCGCACGACGTCGCCAGCGTCACGGCGTCCAACGTCTCGGACAGCGTCCCGATCTGGTTGACCTTCACCAGCAGGGCGTTGGCGGCGCCGCGGGAGATGCCCTCCTCCAACCGGTCGGGGTTGGTGACGAACAGGTCATCCCCGACCAGCTGCACACGCTGGCCGATCTCTGCGGTCAGCTGCACCCAGCCGTCCCAGTCGTCCTCCGACAGCGGGTCCTCGATCGACACCAGCGGGTAGGCGTCGAGCAGCTCGGTGTAGTACTCGGTCATCTGCTCGGCGGTGCGTGCGTTGCCCTCGAAGGAGTACGCACCGTCGGAGAAGAACTCGGTGGCCGCCACGTCGAGCGCCAGGGCGATGTCCCGACCCGGGCGGTATCCGGCCTTCTCGATGGCCTCGACGATCAGGTCGAGCGCTTCGCGGTTGTTGGACAGGTTCGGCGCGAATCCGCCCTCGTCACCGAGGCCGGTGGCCAATCCCCTGCCCTTGAGCACCGACTTCAACGCGTGGTACGTCTCGGTGCCCCACCGCAACGCCTCGCGGAACGACTCGGCGCCGATCGGCGCGATCATGAACTCCTGGATGTCCACGTCGGTGTCGGCGTGCGCGCCACCGTTCAGGATGTTCATCATCGGCACCGGGAGCACGTGCGCGTTCGGCCCGCCGAGGTAACGGAACAGCTCCAGTTCGGCGGAGTCGGCCGCCGCCTTCGCCACGGCCAGCGACACACCGAGAATCGCGTTCGCGCCGAGCCTGCTCTTGTCGTGCGTGTTGTCGAGATCCAACAGCTTCTGGTCGATGACGCGCTGCTCAACGGCCTCCATGCCGACCAGAGCGGGCCCGATCTCATCACACACGGCAGCGACCGCCCGCTCGACGCCCTTGCCGTTGTACCGCTTGGTGTCGCCGTCCCGAAGCTCCACGGCCTCGTGTTCACCCGTCGACGCGCCCGAGGGCACCGCGGCCCTCGCCAGCGTGCCGTCCTCGAGAGCTACTTCGACCTCGACCGTGGGGTTGCCACGCGAGTCCAAGATCTCGCGCGCGCCTACCTGCTCGATAACCGCCACACTCAGCTCCTCATCCGGTTGTGCCACTGCATGGCCTGTCGCGGACACAACGCGCCACGTCAGCGCGCCGACGGACTCAGCCTAAACCGCAGGCCACGTCACGCCCACGCCAGGCCGCCGAGGAGGAAGGGGCATCAGCCGAGCTCGTGTTCCCTCTCGGATTGTTCGATGTTCTTCCGTGTCACCGCGTTCTGGCCGTCCTCGGCTCGGATCTCCTGCCAGCCCACGGGCAGGTCCACCACGTCGGAGATGTGCTGCCAGAACGTCCAGCTGTTGCCTCCGACGTCCTGCACCGTGAACAGTCGCGCTCCGTAGGGCTGGTCCTGTGGCGTGGTGAGTTCCACCGACTCACCGACCGCGGCACGGACCCTCTCGTACTGGGCGTCGACGTCGTCGACGTACACGACGTTGAGCTGACCGACGGGTCCGTCGACTCCCTTGGCCTCCCAATAGGTCGAGTCGACAGCGGTCACCTGGATCTCCGCGTCACCCGCCAACAGTGTCGCCTGGAACACCTCACCCGCGGCGTCGACGTAACGCACCTTCTCCCGGAAACCGAACACCCTCGTCAACCACTCCACGGCCTCCGTGGCGTCGGTGTAGTACAGGTACGGCGCGAGGCCGAGATACCTCGGGGCTTCGTCGCTCATAGCGTGCAAGTCCATCACATCAACCACGATCAGCACTCACTCACCCCGACAACGTCGGCCGCGGTCACAGCCCCACGGCACGGACACGCTGGGGCGAAGCACTCGGGCGCCCGTCGTCGGTCCGGTTAGACGCCGGCGGCTCGCCGTGGAAAGACGACTCCTCCACGCATTCACCGGATGTTCCCCGGTGGTCGCCGACGACCGCTGTGCGTCGCCGGGCAATCGCGTCGGGTCGTCGACGGTGGTCGACAGTGATCGCCAACGAACATTCCGATCGAGCCTGGTCACGGCCTCACGGCGGCTACGAGAGAACCCCGAGAGGACGTGGTCGTCCGGTTCCGTACACCGCCTCGACTACCCGATACGGATGGATACGAACCGAGCACGGTCGGTTCGGGGCATTACGCCGAATGCGTGCGAAAGGTCGGCAGAGCCGAGATCGACGAGTACCGTCGGAAGAGATGGTTGCTGAGTCACCTTCACCACAGTCGCCCGGGGACACCACCGGGCAGGGACGCCTTGCGGCTTTCCGCAAGGCCGAAGAACTGGTGCGGCGACGACCACTCGACGCACTCGCCCTACTCAAACCCCTACTCGACTCCGATCCCGACAAGCCGAGTGTCCAGTTGCTCGCGGGGCGTGCGTATTTCCACTCGGCACAGCTGAACCGCGCCGAACGCGCGTTCACCAAGGTCGTGGAACTCGACCCGTCGGACCACTACGCGCGGTTCGTGCTCGGCCGAACACTGCAACGCCTCGGCCGACTGATCGAGGCACGCGCCCAGCTCCGCATGGCCACCGCGATGAACCCGGTGCCCGAGTACCAGGACGCGCTCGGTGAGGTCAGCGCCCGGGTGGCGTTGAGCCGCGACGACTGAGTCGACGATCGAATCACGGTCCACGACCCGGTCAGCGGCCCAACGACCCGCTTCCCCACCTCGAAACGGCGGTTCTCCGCGCCAATCCCGTGGTCAGTCCCGTGGCCAGAAACGACGCCAACCGTCCGCGTCGAGCGTCGCCGGGTCGAAGCCGTGGGCACGGGCGGCCCGCTCGGCGGCACGCACCTTCCTCGCGAACTCCTTCGCCGTCGCGCGCAACGCACCTTCCGGATCGATGCCCGCCCGACGGGCCGCGGCGGCGATCCGGAACAGTTTCGCCCCCTCATCGGAGCCGGCCGGGAACAGGTCCGACGGCACGCCGCGACGTCCGGTGCGTTGCCCCAACTTGCCCGCGAGCGCCGCCGCGGGTTGGCCCAGGGGAACCCCGTCGACGATCGACTCGCGCCGTTTCTCGGCCTGCTTCAGCTGTTCCCACCGCTGCTGCTGGTGTTCCGCCGTGTGCACGGCCTCGGCGCCGGTGAACACGTGCGGATGCCTGTTCACCAGCTTGGTGACCAACTCGTCGGCGACCGCGTCGATGTCGAAGGGATCGGTGTCGTGCTCGGCGGCCACCCGCGCGTGGAACAGCACCTGGAGCAACACGTCACCGAGCTCCTCCCGCATCGCGGACCGATCGCCCTCCTCGACGGCGTCGAGCAGCTCGTAGGTCTCCTCCACGAGATATTGCAGCAACGACTCGTGGGTCTGCGCGGCATCCCAGGGACAACCGCCCGGCGAACGCAGTCGATCCATCACCTCGACGGCACGCACGAGAGGCGGTACGGGGGTGTCGATCACCGCCGCACCGCGTCGCACGAGCACCGCCGCACCGGGATCGTCCGAACGCGTGGTGACGAGCACCATCCGGGAGGCGCGGACGAGTTCGTCCGGATGCGGCGCGGCCTTGGCGTCGAGCGCCGCCCTGGTCGCCTCGGGCAGGTCCGCCGAGGCGTACACCGTCTCGGCCGCCCTGAGCGCAGGCCACGCCGCAGTGGGTAGTACTTCAGGCAACGTCGGTGATACCAGCACCACCGTGGCCGACACAGCCGGGAACGAGGTCATGGCTGCACGGTACGGGACTCCCACTGGTAGCCGGTCACCTCTTCTTCACTGGGGGCCGGAGCCAGCCCCGTGTCGTCCCACACCCCGTAGCGCGGGTTGATCTGCACGCCGAGTTCGTCGGCGATCGGCTGCAACTGCCGCAGCCCCGCCCAGTAGAGCAACCGGGGGTCGACCGGCTGGTCCTCCTCCGGCTCCTCGACGTCCGACCGCACCGTGCGGTCCTTGATGAGCGCGACCAACCAACCCACCTGCTGCTGGCTGGGCCGGATGACCACCACAGCCCCTTCCTCGGCACCGAACACGGCGCTGATCGCCAGTTCCGGGTCCTGGTTCAGGGCATCGGCGAGGGTGATCGTCCGATCGATCACCTGGTGTCCCGAGTCGCGCAGGATGGTCTCGACGTTCGCGGGATCGGCCGCGATCCGCCGTCCGAGTGCCCGAGCGACCTCCGAATCGGTGGCCTCGGCGTCGGACTCGGTGATCATCGCACCGACGAAGTGCACCGACAACCGGTGCTGATAGTGCTTTCCGAGCTGTTCCAGCAGCAGCTGATCACGGGCCACGTCCCGCACCCGGGACGGTTCGACGGCGATGTTCCTGGCCGCTTCCTCCACTCCTCCGCTCGCCTCGATCAGCTCGTCGACCTTGGTCTCATCGACGCGGAGGTTCTCGCGTTCCTCGGCGACCGCGAGCAGTTCGTGCACGACCCTGCTGCGCACGATCTCACTGCTGATCTGATCGATCCTGCGCTGCTCCCGGGCCTGTTGTGCCTGCGGCGCGTGGTCCAACAACCACCGGACCTCGGCCTGGACCTCGTCAAGCTGGATGACGTGGTCGCCGACGACGGCGGCGGAACGCGCCTGGGCCGGATCGGAACCGCAGGAGGCGAGCAGCAACGCGGTCACCGCGGTCAGGACGACACCGAACGAACGACGGGACGGGTAGCGACGGATGGTCCGAATCACAGCGCGTACTTTCTCATACACCCCACACCACCCCGCAAGACCATGCTCCGCGGGGCCCACCCCGTGTCCGCAGACTGCGTCGCCGTGTCCGCAGTTCCCGTAGCCGTGTCCGCAGGCTGCGTCGCCGTGTCCGCACCTCACGCGCTGACGGCCGTCGGCGTCCGCGTCAACGAGCGGATGAGCGTGGTGCACCAATCCAACAACGGCTCGTCCCGCAGCACGGGCGCGCCGATGCGGCCCCCCGCGGGCCCCTCGGTCGGCCGCGGAACGGAAACCGTGTTGGTCACCGCCTTGAACACCGCCCTCGGATACAGCCGCTTCAACCGCACCAACTGCGAATCGGCCAGCTGCAACGGGGTGAAACGGATGTTGTTGCCCTGCAGCGTCACCTCGGTGACCCCCGCCTCCCGGCACACCTGCCGGAACGCCGCCACCGCGAGCAGCCGTTCGACCGGCGCGGGCAACTTCCCGTAGCGGTCGACCAGCTCCTCCCGCACCGCGTCCAGTCCCTCGGCGTCGGGCGCCGCCGCGATCTTGCGGTACGCCTCCAACCGCAGTCGCTCGCCCGGCACGTAGTCGTGCGGGATGTGCGCGTCCACGGGCAGATCCACCCGAACCTCGGTGGGAGTGGGCTCCTCCTCGGGCTCACCGGCACCGGCATGCCTGCGGAACGCTTCCACGGCCTCCCCGACGAGTCGCACGTACAGATCGAATCCGACCCCCGCGATGTGCCCGGACTGCTCGGCGCCGAGGATGTTGCCCGCGCCCCGGATCTCCAGGTCCTTCATCGCCACGGCCATCCCCGCACCCAACTCCGTGTTCTGGGCGATGGTCGCGAGTCGGTCGTGCGCGGTCTCGGTCAACGGTTTGTCCGCCGGGTACAGGAAGTACGCGTAACCGCGCTCCCGCCCTCGGCCGACCCGACCCCGCAGCTGGTGCAGTTGGGCCAGTCCGAGCTGGTCGGCATGCTCCACGATCAACGTGTTGGCGTTGGAGATGTCGAGCCCCGTCTCGACGATCGTGGTGCACACCAGCACGTCGTACTCGCGTTCCCAGAATCCCTGGATGATCTGTTCGAGCCGATGCTCGTTCATCTGGCCGTGCGCGGTGACCACACGTGCCTCCGGCACCAGCTCCCGCAACCTCCGCGCCGCCCGCTCGATCGACGACACCCGGTTGTGGACGTAGAACACCTGGCCGTCACGGAGCAGCTCCCGACGAATGGCCGCCGCGACCTGTTTGTCGTCGTACGCGCCGACGTAGGTGAGGATCGGGTGCCGGTCCTCGGGCGGGGTGAGGATGGTGGACATCTCCCGGATGCCCGCCATGCTCATCTCCAACGTCCTCGGGATCGGGGTCGCCGACATCGTGAGCACGTCCACGTGGGTGCGCAGCGCCTTGATGTGCTCCTTGTGCTCGACGCCGAACCGCTGTTCCTCGTCGACGATCACCAGACCCAGGTCCTTGTACCGCACGTTCGACTGCAACAGTCGGTGCGTGCCGATGACGATGTCCACCTCGCCGTCGGCCAGCCCGTTGATCACCTGTTCGGCCTCGTGCGGATCGGTGAACCGCGACAGTCCCTTGATCGTGACCGGGAACGAGCGCATGCGTTCGGAGAACGTCGCCAAGTGCTGCTGCGCCAGGATCGTGGTGGGCACCAGCACCACGACCTGTTTGCCGTCCTGCACGGCCTTGAACGCCGCCCGCACGGCGATCTCGGTCTTGCCGTAGCCGACGTCCCCGCAGATCACCCTGTCCATCGGGACGTCGCGCTCCATGTCGCGCTTGACCTCGTCGATGGCGGCGAGCTGATCGGCGGTCTCGGTGAACGGGAACGCGTCCTCCAATTCGCGCTGCCACGGCGTATCGGGGCTGAACGCGTGTCCCGGGGCCGCCTGGCGCGCGGCGTAGAGCTGTACGAGTTCGGCGGCGATCTCCTTGACGGCCTTGCGGGCCCTGGCCTTGGTCTTCTTCCAGTCCGCCCCGCCCATCTTGTTGAGCGTGGGCGTCTCCCCACCGACGTAGCGCGACACTTCGTCGAGCTGGTCGGTCGGCACGAACAGTCGGTCGCCGGGGTGGCCCCGTTTCGACGGCGCGTACTCGATCACCAGGTACTCGCGCGTGGCCCCGCCGACGGTGCGCCGCACCATCTCGACGAACCGACCGATGCCGTGCTGGTCGTGCACCACGTAGTCGCCGGACTTCAGCGCGAGCGGGTCGACGGCGTTACGACGGCGCGACGGCATCTTGGTGTTCAGGTCCACGTTCGACCGTCCCGCCGTGGCGCCGCGTCCGGTGATGTCGGCCTCGCTGAGCACGACCAACGCGCTGCCGGGGGCCACGAAGCCGTCCGAGATACCGCCGCAGGTCACCGTCACGACGCCGGGTTTGGGCTCCTCGGTCAGCCCCTCGGTGGCCAGGGTCGCCGGGACCTCCGCGCCGGACAACTGATCGACTGCACGTTTCGCCGTACCCGCACCGGCGACCACCACCACGGCCGCGCCACCGGAGGCGGTGTGGGCACGCAGGTCGGTGGCCACCCGCTCCAGTTCACCCCGATAGGCGGGCGCGGAGTCGATGGCGACGTGGTGGGCACCGCTCTCACTGGTCAGCTGCGACAGCGTCCACCAACACCGGTTCGTCTCCGTGGCGTGAGCGCGCACCTCGTCCAGGTCGCGGTAGGCGGAGGCGCCGAGGTCCAACGGGGCCTCGCCCCCGTCGGCGGCGCTCATCCACGACGCCTCCAGGAACTCCTGACCCGTACGCACCAGGTCCGCCGCCCTGGCGCGGCTCTTCTCGGGTTCGATGAGCACCACGTGGGTGCCTTTCGGCAGGGCGTCGGTGAGCAGTTGCAACTCGCCTTCGCAGAGCACGGGGATGAGTGCCTCCATGCCCTCGCAGGGGACACCGTCGGCGAGTTTGGTGAGCATCTCCGACAGTTGGGCGTTGTCGGCGTGTGTTCGGGCGAGTTCCGCGGCCCGTGCCTTGACGTCCGGGGTGAGCAGTATCTCCCGGCACGGGGGCGCGATCACCTCGGTCACCTCGCCGGGCAGGGACCGCTGGTCGGACACCGCGAACGCGCGGATCTCACTGACCTCGTCGCCCCAGAACTCGATGCGATGCGGATGTTCGGCGGTCGGGCCGAAGATGTCCAGGATCCCGCCTCGCACAGCGAACTCGCCGCGTTTTTCCACCATGTCGACGCGGGTGTAGGCGAGTTCGACGAGTTGGTCGAGCACGGCCTCGAAATCGCTTTCCTGGCCCACCCTGAGTTCGACGGGATGCAGCCCGCCGAGACCGGGTGCCATGGGTTGGATGAGGCTGCGCACGGTGGCCACCACGACTCGCAGCCCACCGTGATCGGGCTGTGCCAGTCTGCGCAGCACCTCCAGCCGTTTGCCGACCGTGTCCGCCCTGGGCGACAGCCGTTCGTGCGGCAGGGTCTCCCACGACGGGAAGTCGGCGACCAGATTCTCGCCGAGCAGGCTGCGCAGCGCAGCGGTCAGCTCCTCGGCCTGCCTGCCGGTGGGTGTGACGGCCAGGACGGGACGTCCCGCGCCCCGGTCGGCGGCGAGCGCCGCGACGACGAGCTGATGGGTGGCGGTGGAGCCGTCGAGATCCAGCAGCGGGGCACCCGCCTGCTCCACGACGCCGCGCAACGCAGGGTCGGACAGCAGCGCGGACAGTAGACCGGACAAGGCCCCGGACGACGAACCGTTCGGCGAATCGGTCACGGATGTGTTCTTCCCCTCGACACGAGACACACCCCTGCCCGAGGTGATGGGGGCAAAAGGGCTTTCGTCTTTCCAGGGTACGTGTCGTCTCGACCGGCGATCGCACGTGCGTCGGCGCACACTGGAGCCATGCGCGTGCCAGCACTCGGGATCGTCTGCCTCGCCTTGCTCGCGGTTCTGTCGGCGTGTGGTGCGGATCCCGAGGGCAACGCGTCGAACGTGCCGACCACTGCCCGGTCGACCCCGGACGGGGTGACGATGCGGGTGGAACGCGTCGCCGGCGGGCTGACGCACCCATGGGACGTCGGTGTCCTGCCCGACGGTGCACTGCTGGTCACCGAACGTCCCGGACGGCTCACGCTCGTCGACGACGACGGGGTGCACGAGATCGAGGCCGACACCTCGTCCGTCCACGCCCGCGGGGAGGGCGGGCTGATGGGGCTGGTGGTCCACCCCGACTTCCCTTCCTCACGCCTGTTCACCACATGCCAGACGCACCAACGCGACGGCAAGGCCGTGGACGTGCGGTTGGTGACGTGGCGGTTGTCGGAGGACCGCCGCAACGCAACCCACGTGCGTGACCTGCTCACCGGGCTGCCGGTGGCCGACAGCGGACGGCATTCCGGCTGCCGCCCCACGCTCGCCGCCGACGGCAGTCTGCTCGTCGGAACCGGCGACACCGCGAGCGATCCGGCCATTCCGCAGGACCGCACCAGTCTCGGCGGCAAGATCCTGCGCATCGATCTCCACACCGGGGAAGGACTGCCCGACAACCCGTTCGCGTCGTCACGCGATGCGAACGAGCGGCGCGTCTACAGCTACGGCCACCGCAACGTCCAGGGGGTGGCGGTCCGACTCGGCACGGGACAGGTGTACGCGTCCGAACACGGACCCACGGGATACGACGAGGTCAATCGGATCCGGTCGGGCGGCAACTACGGCTGGGACCCGTCCCGTGGGGGTTCCACCGACAGCTACGACGAGGACGTCCCGATGACCGACCTGCAACGGTTCCCGAACGCGGTCCCACCACTGTGGACATCGGGTGAGTCGTCGACGGAGGCGCCCTCGGGCGCGGCGTTCCTGTCAGGACCGGAGTGGGGAACGCTCAACGGCGCGCTCGCGGTGGGGGCGTTACGGGGGCAGAAGATGCTGCTGTTCCGACTCGACGACGCCGGGGACGAGATCACCGAGGTGGTGCTGCCCCCGGAGTTCGACGATCGGTTCGGCCGGCTGCGCGGTGTGCGTTCGGCCCCCGACGGCGCCCTGTACGTCACGACCTCGGACGGCGAGGACGACGCCGTGTTCCGGGTGACCCCGCAGCGCCGGTGAACGTCCGTGCGCGCCGTCACGGCCGTGGGGTACGTCGCGAGGCCTCGCGGAAGGAGCGGTCCTCCGCCACCGTGCCGGGGTCGGCGTCGCCGAACCGGACCGTCACCTCACTGCTTGCGCCGGAGCCGCAGCCTCGGTTTGTGCTCCAAGTTGGACAACCCGTTCCACGCGAGGTTCACCAGGTGGGCGGCCACCTCGTTGCGTTTGGGTTTACGCGCGTCGAGCCACCACTGCCCGGTGAGTGCCACCATGCCGACCAACGCCTGCGCGTAGAGGGGCGCCAACTTGTCGTCGTAGCCCCGTGAGTCGAACTCCTGAGCCAGCACGTACTCCACTTGACTGGCGATGTCGTTGAGCAGCGTGGAGAACGTCCCCGTCGAACTCGCCACCGGTGAGTCACGCACGAGGATGCGGAACCCGTCGTGACAGTCCTCGACGTAACTCAACAGCGCGACAGCCGCCTGCTCCAGCAACTCACGCGGGTGCCCCCCGTGCAGCGTGGACACCATCCGGTCGAGCAACAACCGGGTCTCCCGGTCCACCACGACGGCGTAGATGCCTTCCTTGCCGCCGAAGTGTTCGTACACCACGGGCTTGGACACGTTCGCCCGATTGGCGATCTCCTCGATCGAGGTGCCGTCGAATCCCTTCTCGGCGAACAGCGACCGTGCCACGTCGAGCAGCTGCTGTCTGCGTTCCGCCCCGGTCATACGCACCCGGGTCGCCGGTGCGCTCGGACGCCCCCCGGCGACCTCGTCTCGTTTCGCTCGTCGTCTCGCGGCCACCCCCGCAGCCTAGCCCGACGCCCGTTCGACGCCGCGGACGAGACGACCCGAGGGCCTTCCGTCGGCCTGCTACTTGCGTGCCACCGCGAGCTTCTGCAGTCGCGCCGGGGTGGGCCACCGCACGTTGTAGACCCAACCCAACTTCTCGAAGATCCAGATGACCCGAGCGGAGATGTCGATCTGACCGCGCTTGACACCGTGCCGCGCCGAGGTCGGGTCGGCGTGGTGCAGGTTGTGCCACGACTCGCCGAACGAGAAGATCGCCAGCGGCCAGAAGTTGGCCGACCGGTCCCGAGCGCTGAACGGCCGTTCGCCGATCATGTGGCAGATCGAGTTCACCGACCAGGTCACGTGGTGCAGCACGCACACCCGTACGAATCCGGCCCAGAACAACGCGGTGACGGCTCCCCACCACGACCATGTGATGAGACCACCGAGCAGGGCTGGCAGAGCGAACGTCAGCAGCGACCACAGCGGGAACAGGCTGTTGACCTTGCGGATGGCCGGGTCCTTGAGAAGGTCGGGCGCGAAGCGTTCGGCGTTGCTGCGGTCCCGGTTGAACAACCAACCCATGTGGGCATGCCAGAAACCCTTGGCGATGGCCCACGGCGACGTGCCGAACAGCCACGGGGAATGCGGGTCACCCTCCTTGTCGGAGAAGGCGTGGTGCCGCCGGTGGTCGGCGACCCAGGTGATGACCGGACCTTGCAGGGCCATGCTGCCCGCGATGGCCATCACCACCCGCAGCCACGGCTTGGCCTTGAACGAACCATGGGTGAAGTGGCGGTGGTACGCGACGGTGATACCGAGCCCGGTGACGGCGTAGAAGAGGACGAACAAGCCGACGTCCACCCAGGTCAGCCCCCATCCCCAGGCGAAGGGGACGGCCGCGACCAGGGCGACCAACGGGGCGATGACACCGAAGTAAACCGCGAACTGCACACCCGGCGTCCGCTTTCCATCGAAGATCGGTTTGGGTCCTTTTCTGGGCTTCGCCGCGGAGCCGTCGAGGGTGGCCGTCATGCGTCTCACTTCTTTCCACAGGGGTGGAGGCAAGGTCGCCCTTACCTACGTTTCCGTAACTTACGGTACAGGAGGTCTCCTCCACACTGGGAGAGGCAAAACTGCCCCTGTGTCGATACCCGATTTCGGAGCGGCTATCCTGACCAGGCGCGATCCGCCGTAGTGTAATTGGCAGCACTTCAGATTTTGGTTCTGACAGTCCAGGTTCGAGTCCTGGCGGCGGAGCGGAAGGTAGCTCCTGACGTGCCAGGAGAGACCTGAAGGGGGTGTGGGGCGGCTGCACGGCGAAAGCTTCGGCAGTGAGCGGCACCCGGCGTTGGGGGACATGTCCGATGCCTGGGTCCTGGGCCGCGCCCGCGAGTTGATCGCCACCGTGCAGCACACCGACCGCACCGGACAGTTCCGGGTCATCGAGGATCTCGACGAACTTCTCGAGGAGACCCGTCGCCGTGGCGAGCCGATGCTCGTCGCCCAGCTGTTGCGCGCCTCCGGGCTCGCGCGTCTTGTCACCCGGGGTCTGGCCGACGAGGCCGAACCCCTGCTCGACGAGATGCTCACCCACGCCAAACGCCACGGCCTCACGTTGTTGCGCGCCGACGCGCACGCGCTGCGCGGCCGGTTCCTGGTGCTCAAACAGCAGGAGGACGCCGCTCTCACGGAGATCGCCCGGGCGCTCGCCCTGCTCGACGACCTTCCCGAACCCGACGTGCACCTCGGCAGGCGTGCCTGGGACCGCCTGTTGTCGTCGGCACTGAACGATTGCTGGATCGTGCTGAATCAGCTCGGGGTGTACGAGGCGGCCGAGGAGGTCATCGCACGCGCCCACCAGGCGATCCGGGACAGTGCGGGTCCGCACGAGATCGCCCTGCAACTGATGAACCGCGTGAAGATGCTGCTGGGCTGGGGACTGCGCCTGGAACGCGTCGGCCGAGTGGAGGAGGCGGGGGAGAAGTTCCGCACAGCGGCGTCGATAACGATCTCCGTCGAAGCCCCGTTCGCCGAATCGTTGTTCCCCCGCAAGCCCGGGGTGCCCGCCGTGGAACAAGTGGGTGTGCTGGCCGCGTCGCTGGCGCTGGCCGCGCCCTCCGCCGCGCACATCGACCGTTTACGCCGGCTCGCTCGGGAACAGGGTTATCCGCACGAGAAGATACTCGTCACCATCGCCTTGGCTCGCTGCCTCGTCGCGGACGGCCGCAAGGACGAGGCGTTACGGGTCCTGTGGCAGGTGCGCCACGCCGAAGCCGAGGACACCTCACAGCCGTCGATGCGGCTCAACCTCATCCGCGAGCTCGCCACCCTCTACGCCGAGGATCAGGTCGACAGAGCCGACGACGTCGAGGGGGTCGGGGCCGGGACGGAGGAAGGCGACGAGACCACGGAAGACTCCGGGGACACGGACGCCGACGACCCGCTCGCCACGTGGCCGTCGCACACGGAGCTGCTCCTCCACTACGCCACCGCGTTGGAGGTGGAGCTGTGGTCGATGCGGGAATCGCAGATCGCCACGCTCAACACACGCCGTGAGCACGAACGTCTGTCCGCCGAACACGGCGCCATCACGCAGCAGGCGATGCAGGACCCGCTCACCGGACTGCCGAACCGGCGCATGCTGGACGAAAGCCTGCGCGCGCTCGCGGCCGCGGACTCAGCCGAACCCCTGTCGGTGGCGTTGGTGGACCTCGACGGGTTCAAGGACGTCAACGACCAGTATTCGCACGCCGAGGGTGACGCAGTGCTGCGAGTGGTCGCCAGCACCCTGCGGGACGCGCTGCGCTGTGACGACATCGTGGCCCGCTACGGCGGCGACGAATTCGTGATCCTGCTCCCCGGCGCACCGATGCACGCCGCGACACAAGCCTTGACCAGGGCTGTGAATTCGGTCGCTTCACTCCCCCAGCACCTGTCCCGCGGGGTCACCTTGTCGGTCGGGCTGGTGTGCCTTCGGGCCCAGGAGAGCGCCGAGGAGGTGCTCTCACGCGCCGATGCCGCCATGTACCAGGCGAAGCGCCGTGGCGGTAACCGGATCGCGACGAGTTCCTCCAGCGGGGAAGGTCCCGGTCGTACCGGCGGGGACGCCGCCGATCCCGGCGACAAACGTGGCGACACCCACTCTCGGAGGGACGACCCGACGGCGAACACCGCCGACCACACGTAGGATCGTGGGCCGTCGGACAACCCCTTCAATTTCCCGAGGAGCGCCGTGACCGGCCCGCTCAGCACCGTCATTCTCGCCGCGGGTGAAGGAACCCGCATGAGGTCCAGTCTCCCGAAAGTGTTGCATCCGATCGCGGGACGACCTCTCGTCGAGCACGCAGTACGTGCGGCGGCGGGACTCGACCCCGATCAACTGGTGGTGGTCGTCGGACATGGTCGAGACGCGGTGACCGACCACCTGTTGCGGCTGGAGAAGACACTGGCCCGCCCGATCATCAGCGCCGTGCAGGAGAGGCAGGACGGCACCGGACACGCCGTGTCGTGCGCACTTGACGCGTTGCCGAGTCCGGCGGAGGCGTCAGGCACCGTACTCGTGACCTACGGGGACGTTCCGCTGCTGGACACCGACACGCTGTCGGCCCTGTTGGCCGCGCATCACGAGCGGGACAACGCCGTGACGGTACTGACCGCCGTCGTGGACGACCCCACCGGGTACGGCCGGATCGTGCGTGATGACGCGGGTGACGTGGTCGGCATCGTGGAACACAAGGACGCCGACGCCGAGCAGTTGAGGATCACCGAGATCAACTCGGGGGTGTACGCGTTCGCCGCGGACGTGCTCTCCGCCGCGTTGTCCCGGCTGTCCTCCGACAACGCCCAGGGCGAGCTGTACCTCACCGATGTGCTCGGCATCGCACGCGCCGACGGTCGCCGGGTCGGTGCGGTCGTGGTGGACGACCCGTGGCTGACCGAGGGCGTCAACGACCGCGTACAGCTGGCCACGCTGAGCGCGGAATTGAACCGGCGCATCGTGCGCCGTTGGCAACTGGCCGGGGTCACGGTGGTCGACCCGGCGACCACGTGGCTCGACGCCGACGTCGAACTCGCCCGTGACGTGGTGATCGCGCCGAACGTGCAGCTCCACGGGCACACGACCGTCGGCGAAGGTGCTCGCATCGGCCCCGACACCACGTTGACGGACGTCACCGTGGGTCCCCGCGCGACCGTCGTCCGCACCCACGGCAGCGGCGCCGTCATCGGCGCCGGCGCAGAGGTCGGCCCCTTCGCCTATGTGCGACCGGGCACGAAGCTCGGCGAGGACGGCAAGATCGGCACGTTCGTGGAGACGAAGCAGGCCGACATCGGCCGGGGAACCAAGGTGCCGCATCTGTCGTACGTCGGGGATGCGACCATCGGGGAGTACAGCAACATCGGTGCTTCCAGCGTGTTCGTCAACTACGACGGTGTGTCCAAGCACCACACCGTGGTGGGTTCACATGTGCGCACCGGTTCGGACACCATGTTCATCGCGCCCGTCACCGTGGGCGACGGTGCTTACAGTGGCGCGGGGACGGTTATTCGTCGCGACGTTCCCCCCGGAGCGCTCGCGGTCTCCGGAGCACCACAACGCAACATCGAAGGCTGGGTGGTCAGGCGTAGGCCCGGCACACCCGCGGCGGAGGCAGCGGAGAAGGCACTCGCCGCACAGCAGGAAACCGATATCGACGGAGAGTCGCCAGAATGAGCCCGAAATCCGGCACGCCGAAGAAGAACTTGATGCTCTTCTCCGGCCGTTCGCATGTCGAACTCGCCGAGGAGGTCGCCAAACACCTCAATGTGACGATCACCCCGCAGACGCTGCACAGTTTCGCCAACGGCGAGATCTACGTCCGGTACCAGGAATCGGTGCGTGGCACGGACGCGTTCGTTCTGCAGAGCTTCTCCCCGCCGATCAACGAGTGGATCATGGAGCAGTTGATCATGGTAGACGCGTTGAAGCGCGCGAGCGCGAAACGCATCACCGTGATCATGCCGTTCTACCCGTACTCGCGGCAGGACAAGAAACACAAGGGCCGGGAACCCATCTCGGCGAGGCTCATCGCCGACCTGTTCAAGACCGCGGGGGCCGACCGCATCATGACCGTGGACCTGCACACCGCGCAGATCCAGGGTTTCTTCGACGGCCCGGTCGATCACCTGTTGGCGCAGACGGTGCTCGCCAACTACATCAACGACACCTACGGCGACAACGACATCACCGTCGTTTCCCCGGATTCGGGTCGTGTCCGACTCGCCGAGAAGTGGGCCGATCAACTCGGCAGCCGACCGATCGCGTTCATCCACAAGACCCGGGACCCAGACAAGCCGAACCAGGCCGTGGCCAACCGTGTCGTCGGTGAGGTCAAGGGCAGGCTGTGCGTGCTGATCGACGACATGATCGACACCGGGGGCACGATCACCCAGGCCGCCGACGCCCTGATGGAGGAGGGTGCCGCGGACGTGGTGATCGCCTCGACACACGGCATCCTGTCGGACCCGGCCACGGAGCGACTGTCGAAGTCTCCCGTCCGCGAGGTCGTGGTGACCAACACGCTTCCGATCCCGGAGGAGAAGCGCATCCCGAAACTGACCGTGCTGTCGATCGCGCCGCTGCTGGCACGCGCCATCCAGGAGGTCTTCGAGGACGGCTCCGTGACGAGCCTCTTCGACGGCAGTGCCTGATCGCCTGATCGCCTGATCATCTGGTCATCTGGTCACTGCCTGACCACCATGCCGTGGCCGATTCCGACCATCGGACGCTGTCGGATCACCGCGTGATCATCCGATCACGCGGGCCGATCGCGTCGACCATGTCATGTGAGCGGCCCCTGTTTCACGTCCCGTAACCAACGGGTGCTGCAAGCGGGGGAAAACGGTTGGCCTAAACTGTAGCGGTTGTCTCGGCGAGGTGGGTGCCGCGAATGTCGCCGGCGCCCAACGTGATCGACGCGGCGGCTTCGAGGGCCATCTCGTGCGCGCACGTCGTGGGCTCGCCGCCGGACAGCCGAAAAGCAACGATCTCGATTTCCACCGCAAGGAGTGCATCCCCGTGTCCGAGGTACGTCTGACGGTCGAACCACGCACCGAGTTCGGTAAGGGCGCTGCGCGCCGCACGCGTCGCGCAGGCAAGATTCCCGCGGTGCTCTACGGCCCCGGCTCAGACCCGCGGCACCTGGCACTGCCTGCCATCGAGTTCGCTCGCGTGCTCCGGGAACACGGCCAGAACACCGTCATCACCCTCGACATCGACAGCAACGGCAACGGTGAGAAGGCCTCCGAGATGGCCCTTCCCCGGGCCGTGGCGGTCCACCCGTTGAAGAACTACATCGAGCACGTCGACCTGCTGATCGTCAAGCGCGGCGAGAAGGTGGTCGTCGACGTGCCGGTGGTCCTCACCGGCCAGTCCGGCCCGGGCACCCTGGTCACGCAGGAACTGGACGCCATCCAGGTCCAGGCCGAGGCCCTCAGCCTGCCCGACCAGCTGGAGGTGTCGGTCGAGGGCGCCGCGGCGGGTACGCAGATCACCGCGGCGCAGGTCGCGCTCCCGGCCGGGGCGGAGCTCGTGAGCGACCCCGAGCTGCTGATCGCCGTGGTGTCCGAGGCTCCGAGCGAGGCGGCCATGGAGGCCACGGTGGACACCGAGGGCGCGGGCGTGGTCGAGGAGAAGCCCGAGACCGAGGAGCAGTGAGACCCGACCGTCCAGACACATGACCGTGGGACACGAACTGCCAGGGGCCGGTGAGCAGGTTCTGCTCGCCGGCCTCGGCAACCCTGGACCCCGCTACGAGGGCAATCGACACAACATCGGCTTTCTCGTGCTCGACGAACTGGCCGATCGTGTCGGCGGACGGTTCAAGGCTCACAAAAGCGGGGCGGAGATCTGCGAGGGCCGCTTGGCGGGCCGCAGGGTCGTCTTGGTCAAGCCCCGCTCGTTCATGAACCTCTCCGGTGGCCCCGTGGCGAGCGCCGCGCGCTTTTTCAAGATCGCCCCCGAGGGCATCGTCGTGATCCACGACGAGTTGGACCTGCCGTACGGGACGGTGCGGTTGAAGTTCGGCGGCGGCACCGGCGGCCACAACGGACTCCGCTCCATCTCGAAATCACTGGGTACCCAGGACTACTACCGCGTGCGGTTCGGCATCGATCGTCCTCCCGGCCGCATGAACCCCGCCGACTATGTGCTCAGGGACTTCTCCACCACCGAACGGCGGGAACTCGCGCTCAACATCGATCTCTGCGCGGACGCGGTGGAAACCTTGATCAGCAAGGGTCTGGCCGTCGCGCAGAACGAATTCCACAGCCGCTGACGTCCGCTCGATGTTATGGTCCACAGCGGACTTTCTCTTCACTCGTCCGAGTGCTCGTAGCCCCCCGGCAGGGTTACTCCGTCCGATTCCAGGTTTCCGGACCTACTCACCGTGGCTAGCTCGTTGCGCGTAGCAACGACAGCTCAAAGCCCAAGAGAGGTCCCATGTCGTTCACCGCAGAAGACATCCGCGAGATCCATTTCGACAACGCACCACTCGGCCGTCGCGGCTACGCCAAAGCCGAAGTCGACGCCTTCGTCACCCGTATCGCCGAGACACTCGAGGGCGAGGACGACCTGACCGCCGCCGAAGTCCACCACGTCCAGTTCGGACGACCACTGTTGGGCCGTCGCGGCTACGACGAGCAGCAGGTGGACGAGTTCCTCGACGCCGTGGAGGAACAGCTCGCGAACTCGAATCCCCTGGGTCGCGTACCGACACGGACGAGGGTGCACGAGTCCTGATGAAACTCACAGCAGAGGACGTCGACAAAGCCTGGTTCCCACCCGCACCGTTCGGCACACGTGGCTACAACCAGATGCAGGTGGACATCTTCCTCAGCCGTGTCGCGGCCACGTTGGAGGGCCACGGCACCGTCACGGCGGCCGACGTACGCAAGGTGGCGTTCACGCTGTGCCCGCTGGGCCGTCGCAACGGTTACGATCCCGCCGCCGTGGACGCGTTCCTGCGCTATGTCGAAAGCGCGTTAGCGGCCCGCGAGTCCGCGGCGATGTCCACACCGTACGTTGCGACGGCGTTCGACCACAGCCATGCGCGCACACCGTTGTGGCGCAAGCTGGTGTAGCACTCAGGCGCGCGAGTCGATCAGATCACGGTACTGCGTGGCGGTCGCCGCGCGCTTGACCTTTCCGGACGGCGTTTTCGGCAGGCTCCCCTTGGGCAGCACCACCACCGAGTACGGACGGGCGTCCACGGCGGCGCGTACCCGGGCGGCGACTTCGTTCGCCAACGCGCGCTCCGCCTCGGCATCACCAGCCACAGTGGACTCCAGCACGACGGCGAAACGTTCCCGGCGGGTACCGGCGTCGATACGGACCGCCACGGCGTTGCCCGCCCGGACCCCCGGCACCGAGGTCGCGGCCCGCTCGATGTCGGTCGGATACACGTTGCGGCCACCGAGGATGATGACGTCCTTCTTCCGGCCGCAGATGACGACCTGACCGTCCACGAGGTATCCGATGTCGCCGGTGGCGAACCAGCCCTCGGCGTCCTGCGTGTCGACCGGCCCGTCGACCGTCAGGTAGCCGGGCGACACCGCGTCCCCGCGCAGGTGGATCTCGCCCACCTCACGATCGCCGCGCACGGTGCCGTCCTCGCCGACGATCCTGACTTCCAAGCCGGACAACGGATATCCGAGCATCGCGAACTGCCGCACCTGATCGGTGCCGTAGCGCGGATCGTCCTCGGCCACGGGGACGGCACGGTTGTCGGCCTCCAGCGGATCGGCCGCCACCGTGTCCACGGTCAGCCCCGTGAACAAGGGCGCGAACGAGACCGCGAGGGTGGCCTCGGCCAGGCCGTACGCAGGGAACACGCATTCGGCGGGCATCCCGAAACGCGCCCCCGCCTCAGTGAAGGTGCGCACGGCCGTCGGGTCGATGGGTTCGGCGCCGTTGAGCGCGATCCGGAGCGTGGACAGGTCGTAGGCCTTGTCGTCCTCGACCTTGGCCAGCCTGCGACCGACGATGGCGTACGCGAAGTTCGGGGCGGCCGTGGTGGTGCCGCGATACTTGCTGATCAGCTCCGGCCACACCAACGGGCCGCTGAGGAAGTCGACAGGCGTGATCTTGATCAGTTCCACGCCGAACACCATGGGCACGGTGAGGAACCCGACCATGCCCATGTCGTGGAACAACGGCAACCACGACACCATGACGTCGGACTCGACGTCGAACTCGGCCCGCTCGATCATCGCGCTGATGTTCGAGTACAGGTTCGCGTGGGTGATCTTGACGGCCTTGGGATCGGCCGTGGACCCACTCGTCAGCTGCAACAGCGCGAGCGCGTCCTCCTCGACGGCGACGGGCTCGGCCAGCGGCTCGGCCTCGAGCAGGTCGTTGATGGCGCGGTAGGCGATGCCGTGTTCGTCGAGGACGGAAGCCAGGCCGTCGAAGGGCTCACCGAGCACCACGAGGGACGAACCGATCATGCGCAGCACGCGCAGTGTGTCCTCGGCCCACTTCGCCAGGTCGGTGCGCGCCGTGGGCTGATGCAGCATGGTGACACTGCCGCCCGCGAGCCACACCCCCTGGATGGTGGGGGCGATCAGTTCGGGAGCACCCGCGAGCACCGCGACGGCCCCACCCGGTTCGAGGCCCGCCGCGACGAGTCCACCCGCGATACGACGGGCACGTTGGTGCACCTCGAACCATGTCCTACGAACAGGCTCCCGGGGCTCTCCGGTGACCATTCCACGTTGCCGTCCACCCGCATTCGCGGTGGCGACCATCGTCTCCACGAACCGACTCATGAGTAAACTTTAACCTCGCCCGGTTTCACTCCAGTGCCTCGGATATCTCCAGCCACCGTCGTTCGAGCTCGTCTTTCTCCGCGAGCACGGCCTTGAGCTCACCGTTCAGCTCCATGAGCCGATCAGGGTCCGTTGCGGCCTCGGCGAGCTGTCGATGCAATCGCGACTCGCGTTCGTGCACGGCGTCGAGTTTGCGTTCCAATTTGGCCAATTCCTTCGTGGCCGCTCGCCACTCGGCCGCACTGAGCTTCTGTGTCGGAGTGGCTTCCCGGGGTGGCCGCTCAGCACGGACCTCCCGGTGCCGCCGCGCACGTTCGGCCCTGGTGGCCAGGTATTCGTCGATACCCCCGGGCAGGTGGGTGATACGGCCGTCACCGAACAGGGCCACGACACTGTCACACACGCGCTCGACCAGGTACCGGTCGTGCGAGACGACCACGAGCGTGCCCGCCCACGAGTCGAGCAGATCCTCCAGTTGCTGCAGGGTGTCGATGTCGAGGTCGTTGGTGGGCTCGTCGAGCAACAACACGTTGGGCTCGGACATCAGCAGCCGCACCAGTTGCAGTCGGCGGCGTTCCCCACCGGAGAGGTCCTCGACGGGGGTCCACTGCCGGGTCCGGGCGAAACCGAGTCGCTCGGCGAGTTGGGAGGCCGACAACTCGTGTTTGCCCACCATCACCCGCGAGGCGACCTTCTCGACGGCCTCCAACACCCGCAGATCCCCCGGAAGATCGTCGAGCTCCTGTTTCAGATGCGCCAGGCGCACCGTCTTGCCCTCGATGCGCTTGCCCGTACTCGGTTCGACCTCCCCGGCCAACAGGCGCAACAGCGTGGTCTTGCCGGACCCGTTGACCCCGACGATCCCGATGCGGTCCCCGGGGCCGATGCGCCAGGTGACGTGATCGAGCAGGGTGCGCTCCCCGGCTGTGAGCGAGACGTCCTCCAGTTCGAGCACCGTCTTGCCGAGACGTCGTTTGGCGAACGCCAGCAGCTCCGCCGGGTTCCTCGGCTCGGGCACGTCGGCGATCAACGCCTCGGCGGCTTCGACACGGTAGCGGGGTTTGGAGGTGCGGGCCCTGGCACCGCGCTGCAGCCAGGCGAGTTCCTTGCGGGCGAGATTTCGGCGCTTCTCCTCCGCCGCCGCGGCCAACCGGGCGCGTTCGGCGCGCGCGAACACCCAGTCCGCGTAGCCACCCTCGTACTGCTCCACCCGCCCGCCGGACGCCGTGTTCACCGGGTCCGACACGACTTCCCACGTGCGCTCGCACACGGTGTCGAGGAACCAGCGGTCGTGAGTGACGACCACGAGCGCCGTCTTGCGTGACAACAGGTGATCGGCCAGCCAGCGGACCCCCTCGACGTCGAGGTGGTTGGTGGGTTCGTCGAGCACCACCAGATCCAGGTCGGCCACGAGCGTGGCGGCCAACGCGACCCGGCGACGTTCCCCTCCCGACAGGGTGTCGGTGGGGGTGTCGAAGCCGATGGCGGAGATGCCGAGCCCCTCGACGATCGAGCGGACGCGGGTGTTGGAGGCCCATTCGTGCTCGGCGGCGTAGTCGGCCAGCACCACGCCGCCGACCGTGCTGCCTTCCGGCAACTCGGTGCGCTGCGTGACGACCCCCAGGCGCAGTCCCCGCGCGTGGCTCACCCTGCCCGAATCGGGCTCGCTGATCCCGGCCAGCACTTCGAGCAGGGTCGTCTTACCGCCGCCGTTCAGACCGACGACGCCGATGCGCTCACCCTCACCCACGCCGAGGGACACGCCGTCGAGCAGCATGCGTTCGCCGTAGGACTTGCTGACCGACTCCAGGTTGACCAGATTGGCCATCCGCTCGTTACGTCCCTTCCCGTGTCACCGTCACTCCTCGTGCACGCGCGCGCCGGGCACCGGACCATGTGCGACCCGGACCGTGCGACACACGCCGGCGCCCGCCAGCTCGGCGGCCACTTTCAGCGCCGAGTCGGCGTCGGAGCACAGGAACGCACACGTCGGACCGGAACCCGACACCACACCCGCGAGCGCACCCGCGGTGACCCCGGCACGCAACGTACGGCGCAGCCCCGGCCTCAGCGATATAGCCGCGGCCTGGAGGTCATTGCCGAGCAGCGGCGCGAGCCGGTGCGGATCACCGGACGCGAGCGCCTCCAACAACGCCTCGGGCGCGCCGACCCTGGGCGGGTCACCCGCCTCACGCAGCCGGTCGAGTTCCCCGTACACCTTCGGCGTGGACAGACCACGCTGGTCGAACGCCAACACCCAGTGGAAGGTGTGCCGCGACAACACGGGCACGAGTTGTTCGCCCCGTCCGGTACCCAACGCCGTGCCCCCGTAGAGCGCGAACGGCACGTCGCTGCCCAAGGTGGCGGCCACCTCGGCGAGTTCGTCACGGTGCAGGTCCAGCCCCCACAGGATCGAGCACGCCAGGAGCGCGCCCGCGGCGTCGGCGCTCCCCCCGGCCATCCCCCCGGCCACGGGGATGCCCTTACGGATCACAAGGCGTACCCGCTCGGCCCTCTCCGGCCGTCCTACGTGTTCGGCCAGTGCGCGTACGGCCCGCACGGCGAGGTTGTCCTCGTTCTTCGGCACCGACCGGGCACCCTCACCGGACACCTCGACGCCGGAGTCCCCGCCCGCCAGTGCGGTCACCTCGTCGGTCAGTGACAGCGCCTGGAACACCGTGGTCAGCTCGTGATAGCCGTCGTCCCGCACGTCACCCACGGACAGATGCAGGTTGATCTTCGACGGCACTCGCACGGTCACGGGCGGTGGTACGGCGGCAAGCACGGTTTCCAGCCTACTGGGGCCGCCGTGACGGACTCGGCTCAGGCGGCGACGTCGCGCAAGCCGTACATGGGGGTGCTGACGTGCGCGCCCCGTTCGGCGATCCAGGCGAGCGCGGCGTCGGCGCGCTGACCTTCCACGCCGAGCCGGAACCGCGCCACCGGCGTGTCACCCAGCCGGGTCAGCCCCCCGCCGATGGTGGTGAAGTCGACGTCGAACCGGGCCGACGCCTCCGGCAGCAGCGCCCCCACGGCGGCGAACCCGACGAGGACGACGTCCACGGCACGGTCGTAGGTCGCAAGGTGGGCCCGGGGCGTGGTGAGCGGCGGCAACACGGCCTCGGCGAGCTGACTCCCCGGCTTACCCAACAGGCCGAGGAGGGTGCCCGACTCGACCACCGTCCCGCGGTCCAGCAGCGCCACCTCGTCGCAGACCCGGCGGGCGACATCGGCGTCGCGGGTGGTGATGACCACGGTCGCGCCCAACTCCGCCCTGGCTCGGTCGAGCACGGACAGCACCGCCGCCGACTCGTCACCGTGCACACCGGCGGTGGGGTCGTCGGCGAACAACACCGACGGCGCCGTCGCCAGCGCCCTCGCGACGGCCACCCGACGCTGCTGACCGGGGGACAGTTCGGACGGCAGACGAGCGCCCGAACGAGACAACCCGATCACGTCGAGCAGCTCACCGACCCGCTGCTTACGCCGAGCGGGCTCCACGCCCATGTGCTCCAGCGGGGCGGCGACGTTCCCGGCGACCGTGCGTTCGGGCCGCAGCGCGGGATTGACCACCCCCACCTGCCGCTGCGCGCCCCACAACCGACGACCCGTGAGCTTGCTGGTGTCCATGCCGTCGTAACGCACGACACCCCGGTCTGGACGTTCCCGAAGCGCCACGCACCGCGCGAGGGTCGTCTTCCCGGAACGCGCCGGGCCGAGGATGCCGAACAACGAACCCGCACTGACGGAGAGGGTGGCGTCCCGCAACGCCACGACGGGAGCGGTCGTCCCGGGGAAAGACTTGCTGACGTTCTCGACAGTGATCACCACAGCTCCAGGGCAGCTCAACGCAGGCGTCCACCACGAACGCCGGAGAAGAAGGGAAACGACAGACGGATCGACGGATTCGAAGGAAAGCGGGAAGGAAAGCGGCCCGCTCAGCCGCAGATGATGTGGCTACAACACGCAGACGCCGTGCGGCGGCCCTGATCGATGACTCGTCGCTGCGTCAGCAATCGAGAAGAGCGATACACAGTTCCTCCATCGATCCTGGCGTTAGCACCTGTCCCCACTCGGTATCCGAACAGTGGGCGGTTGCTGCGACGTCATAGAGCCAGGTCTCTCGGTCGCTCGGGATGGATACCCCCAGAGTACACCTGACCGATCCTGTCACTGACAAGCCCGAGGGGGCGATATCACACTGTCGTCGCAGCACGGGCGATGGCGGCGAACTGTTCGACGGTCAGCCGCTCCCCACGCGTGGCGGGGTCCACACCAGCGCGGGACAACAACTCGGCAGCGCGATCGGCCGAGCCCGCCCACGGCGCCAACGCCGCGCGCAGGGTCTTGCGCCGCTGCGCGAAAGCGGCGTCGACGAGAGCGAACACGGTGTCCCGATCGGCATCGGGCGGGGTGGCACGTTCGAACGCCACGAGGGAGGAGTCGACATTGGGCACCGGCCAGAACACCGACCGCGGCACCGAGGCGACCTTCCGGGCCCGCCCGTACCACGCGAGCTTCACGCTCGGCACGCCGTAGACCCGGCTTCCCGGGCGCGCGGACATGCGGTCGGCCACCTCGGTCTGGACCATGACGAGCGCGCGCCGCAACGACGGCAACTCGGCGAGCAGGTGCAGCACCACGGGCACCGCCACGTTGTACGGCAGGTTGGCCACCAACGCCGTCGGCTCGATCGGCAACTCGTCGGCGCGCAGCCGCAGCGCGTCGCGTTCGATGACGGTGAGCCGCTCGACGGTGTCGGGCGCGTGCTCGGCGACGGTGTCGGGCAGGCGGGCGGCCAGCACGGGATCGATCTCCACGGCCGCCACATGCGCACCGGCGTGCAGCAGACCGAGCGTGAGGGAGCCGAGCCCGGGACCGACCTCGACGACCGCCTCACCCGGCTCGACGCCCGCCAAACCCACGATGCGGCGCACCGTGTTGGCGTCGTGCACGAAGTTCTGGCCGAGCTTCTTCGTCGGTCGCAAGCCCAGCGCCGCGGCCAACCGGCGGATCTCAGCGGCTCCCAGCAGACCCGGTGTGTCGGTCACCGGACCAGCCTAAAGACTCTCCCCGAGCACGGAACGGCGGGCGTTACTTCGGCAGGCCCAGCTTCGACGAGCAGGCCGGCCAAGCGCCGTAACCGCCCCGGGAGTCCCGCAGTTTGGTCGCGATCGCGATCTGCTGCTCCCGTGTGGCCTGATGCGGGTAGGCCGCGTACTGGGTACCGCCGTAGGCGTCCCAGGTCTGCTTGTTGAACTGCAGCCCGCCGTAGTAGCCGTTACCGGTGTTGATGGACCAGTTGCCACCGGATTCACACTGGGCGAGCGCGTCCCACACCGACCCGTCGGTGACGGGCGGAACGGCCGGCTGCTTGGTGCCCACGCGAACGACCTTGTCCTTCGCCTCTTTGACGATCTCGGTGGACACTTCTTCCTTGGCCACGACCTTGCCGTTCTTCTTCGTCACGCGGTAGGTGACGATCTTCTCGCCCGGCGTGCCCTCGTCCTCGACGATCTCCTTGCCCTGTTCCAGGGAATCGTCCTCGATCGTCCGGACCTCGGGTTCGATGACCTCGGTCTGCTTCACCATCGACACACCGGTGCGGCTGATGTGCACCTCGGCGCCGTCGGTGAGCTTGAAGTCCTCGCCCTCTTCGACCTTGTCCTGCTTGCCCAGCTCGATGTTCAGTTCGGAGAGCAGCTCCGCGACGGTGACCGCGTTGGTGGTGATCTCCTTCGGCTTCTCACCACCGTCGAAGAGCATGATGGTCTTCTCGGTCTTGACCTCCAGCCGCATGCCCTCCAACGGCACCTCACCGGACAACGGCGCGGAGAACCACGTACCCCCCGTGTTGAGGTGGTCGAGGTCGAGCTGGGTCAACGCCTCCCGCACCGTGGTGGCGCGCACCCACGCCTCGCGGGCCTCGCCGTCCACCACGACGGTGAGCTGGCGGCCACGCTCCAACTTGATGACCCCACCGTCACCGACCGGAGCCTGCGGCGACGGGGACAGGGCGTCGTGGGCGCCGACCTCGATGCCGGCGTCCTCCAACACCTCGCCCACCGTGTCGCCGTAGCTGCGAACGGTCTGCCGCTCACCGTCGACGTCGACGGTGACGCTCTTGTTCATCGCGAGCGCCGCGGCGCCGCCGCCGGTGAGGGTGATCATGACCGCGAGGACGGTGCCGCGCAGGAAGCGCCTCTTCCACGTCTTGATCGCGCCGACGAGGCCGTCCTCGTCCTGACCGGCCTCCGCCTGTTCACCGGAGGCCTCGCCACTCGCCTCGGTGGGCAGGACGATCGGAGGAAGCATCGTCGTCTCGGCGTTGATGAGCCGAATCAGTTCGTCGACGTCGACGTTCGCCTGCTCCATGAGAGCCTCGGCGTCGGGGCCGAGCGCCGTCAACACGTCGTGGGGTGTGACTTCCGGCTCGGGCGAGAAATCCAGGTCATCGGCGTCGCTCGACCAGTCGAGCAAGCCCGTGGAGGCACCCGTCTGCCCGTCTCTACCAGTCACAGGGTCGATCCCTTTCACGTAAGTACACCGACTCCCGCAGTCAGCGCCGCCCTCATGCGTCCCGCAGGACGCTCTCCCCGACGTACACCGACGTGACTGTGGGCCAGGCGGGTGATGATCGATATCGAGCCACCACCCAGCACGGTCACGGGACCATAACGAGTGCCGGGGGGTTGCGCAAACACCCCCCGGCATCTCGTGATTTTCCTCACGAGCCCTCCGGGGGCCGCTCAGCGTCCTCGATTTCCGTGACGTGCAAATGAAAAACGCGTTCCGCGTTACGCCGAGTCACTTCCGCCACGGCCTCCACCGGTTGTCCCCGCAGCTCGGCGAGTCCCACGACCGTGTAGGCGGCGCAGTAGGGCTCGTTCGGCCGACCCCGGAACGGGTGCGGGGTGAGAAACGGCGCGTCGGTCTCGACCAACAACTGTTCGTCCGGGACCAACCGCGCCGCCTCCTGCAGCTCGCGCGCGTTACGGAACGTCACCGTGCCCGCGAACGACAACAGGTAACCCGCGTCGATACACCGCCGCGCCACCTCGGCGTCCCCGGAGAAGCAGTGGAACATCACCGTCTCCGGCGGCCCTTCGGAAGCCAGGATCGCGAGCACGTCGTCGTGGGCCTCCCGGTTGTGGATCATGAGCGGTTTGCCCACGCGTTTGGCGAGGTCGATGTGCCAGCGGAACGCTTCCTGTTGCGCCTCGGGCGTCGCGTAGTCCCAGTAGTAGTCCAGCCCCGTCTCGCCGACGGCGACCACGCCGTCGGTCGACGCCAGCCGCTCCAGCTCCGCCCGCTCCGCATCGCCGAAGCCCTCCGTGCGCGTGGGATGCAACGCCACGGCTCCGTACAACCGCGCGTCCCACGTGGCCGCCTCCGCCACCCACCGCGCCGAGTCCATGTCGTCGGCCACGGTGATCACGGCGGCGATCCCCGCGGAGACCGCCCGATCGAGGGCGGCTCTCACGAGATCGGGGGTGGTCGCCCCACACGCGTCGAGATGGGTGTGTGCGTCGACCGTCGGTACCGGCAGCGGTTCCGGTATCGGCGGACGCTCCTTACGACTCATGCCTCGACGTTAATCGGAGCCCATTCGGGTCCGGTCTCGGCGAGCTTCGGATCGAGCTTGGCGAACAACGGCGTCGGCTTCTCCAGTGGGCGTCCCACCTCGATCGGCACGGACTCCCAGCGGGCCTGCTCCACCGTGTAGTCCCCGGTGATGATCGGGTTGACCCGGTCGGGCAGGTCGAGGTCGGCGACCTCGAAAAGCTCCGGTTGAGCGGCCCACACGCCCGTGCCGCCCAGCGCCTCGTGCACCTTCTGCGCCGCGTGCGGCAGGAACGGGGTGAGCAGCGTGTTGGCGTCGGACACCACCTGCAGCGCCGTGTGCAACACCGTGTCCCGGCGCTCGGGATCGTCCTTGAGCTTCCACGGCTGCTGATCGGACAGGTACTTGTTGGCCGCCGAGACCACGCGCATGGCCTCCTGCGCGGCCAGTTTGAACCGGGAGCGGCTCAGATGCCCGCCCACCGTGTCGAACGCCGCCTTGGCCAACGCCTTGAGGTCCTCATCGGCCTGCGTCGGCGTCCCGGGCCGAGGGATGCCGCCGTTGTTCTTGTGCGCCATCGAGATCGACCGGTTGACGAGGTTGCCCCACTCGTTGGCGAGCTCGAAGTTGATGCGACGCACGAACTCGTCCCACGTGAAGTCGGTGTCCTGCGTCTCGGGCCCGGCCACGCTGATGAAGTAGCGCAACGTGTCGGGGCCGAACTCGCGCAGGAAGTCGTGCACGTAGATCACCGTGCCGCGCGAGGTGGAGAACTTGGAGCCGCTCATGGTGAGGAACTCGCTGGAGACGATCTCGTCCGGCAGCCGCAGCTTTCCGTACGGCCCCGGTTCACCCCCCTTGTCGCCCTCACCGTTGTGGCCGAGCAACAACGCCGGCCAGATCTGGGCGTGGAAGGTGATGTTGTCCTTGCCCATGAAGTAGTAGCCCCGCGCGTCGGGGTTGTTCCACCACTGCTGCCAGGCGTCCGGGTCACCTAAACGGCGGGCCCACTCCACGCTGGCGGAGAAATACCCGATCACCGCGTCGAACCAGACGTAGAACCGCTTCATCGGCTGGTCGCGCCAACCGTCGAGCGGGATCTTCACCCCCCAGTCGAGATCACGTGTGATGGGTCGGGGACGCATGTCCTCCACGAGGTTGCGGGTGAAGTTGAGGACGTTGGGCCGCCACTCGGTTTTGGTGGACAGCCACCTACCCAACGTCTCGGTGAACGCCGGCAGGTCCAGGAACAGATGCTCGGTCTCGACGAACTTCGGCGTCTCGCCGTTGATGCGCGAACGCGGATTACGCAGCTCGGTGGCGTCGAGTTGGTTGCCGCAGTTGTCGCACTGGTCCCCGCGAGCACCGTCGTAACCGCAGATGGGGCAGGTCCCCTCGATGTACCGGTCGGGCAACGTGCGTCCCGTGGACGGGCTGATGGCGCCCGTGGTGGTCATGGGGACGACGTAACCGTTGCGGTACAGGGCCAGGAAGATCTCCTGGACCACCTTGGCGTGGTTGCCGGTACTGGTCCTGGTGAACAGGTCGTACGACATCCCGAGCCCCTGCAGGTCCTCGGTGATCTGGCGGGTGTACTTGTCGGCCGCCTGCTGCGGGGTCAGGCCCTCCTTCTCGGCCTGGACCTGGATCGGGGTGCCGTGTTCGTCGGTACCCGACACCATGAGCACCTTGTTACCGGCCATTCGCTGGTAGCGGGAGAAAACGTCGGACGGAACGCCGAAACCGGATACATGGCCGATGTGGCGGGGGCCGTTGGCGTAAGGCCAGGCCACCGCGGTCAACACAGGAGTGCTCATGGGTATTCAGCCTACGGATTCCGTCACACGAATCTCGCGCGAGGGAGGATCGGGCCGCACCTTGGGCGAAACGTCGGGTCGAACGGCCGGAACACGGCACACCGCGGTACGACACCGGATCCGCGAAGGCCGAAAGCGGACACCGACCACGGACCCCGAAACGAGGTCGACCTGAACGGGCGATTCGGAAAGCCCATTCCCGGTGCTTCCGGCCGCCCCGCCGAAGACATCGCGACCCCGATTTCCGATCCGGACGTCAGTCGAGGACCAATCGGGTACGCACGAGATACACGTTGTACGGCCTCCACTGCGACACCAAGTAGTACAAATCGGGACCGTCCAACGACCACGGATGCAGGAATCCGCCGTACACCGCCGGATACTCGTCGCCCGACACCACCACCTCGCCGGACGTCCACGGCCCGACGAGCGTCTCCGCCGAACGCAGCACGATGCCCCGGCGACGCACGTCGAGGTGCAGCAACAGCCACCGACCCAACACGGTGTGGAAACCGGCCGACATCTCCCCCACGGGGCCGTCCAGCACCGGGGCGGCGGCACCCTGGTGGCGACTCCAGCCGGATCCCGTCCAGTACTCGAACGCACGGACCTCGGGCAGCTCGGCCGAATCCGCCCTCGCGAGGTACGCCTCGCCGTAGCGACCGTTGGTGGTGCCCAGCAGGTACATCCGTTCGCCCGCGGGCGCGAACGCACCGAGTTGGAACCGGTCCCTACCCCACCAGTTCGACCAGCGCGCGGAGCGCGGTTTGTCCCATGTGCCCCCGCCGTCGTCGGACACGGCGATGCCCGCGTAGTTGGTACGCCACACGCCGGGCTCCCCCCACCGACGTACCGACATGTAGTGCAGGTACTGCCTGCCGCCGACGGCGACACCCGTGTTGGGGACCACCGTGACCTCACGCCCGGCGCCCGAGGGCAGTACCTGGCGAGCGGTGCCGTCCGGTCGGGTGACCATGCTGTCCAGCCGTAGCCCCGTGGCGAGCTCCCGGTCACCGGAGTAAGCGAGCGTGTTACGCCGCCAGTCGGCCTCGGCCGGGCCGGGGCCATCGCCACCCCACCCCCGGCCGTAGGTATCGCCGAACGCGATGCAGACGCGCCCGTCGCCGGCGTCCCAGACGACGCCGAGGTCGGTGGCGTGGACACCGAAGCGCTCGTCGGTGCGGTTCGGTGAACCGGCCCCGGTCACGGCGCCGATCCACGTAGTCTCGCTCACACCCACCACGTCTTCGACGGTAGTCCCATCCGCGGGGGAGCGAGAATGTGGGAATGCGAGTGGCCAGAACAGCCCTGCGGGCCACACCCACCCCGGAGGACGCCTTCGCGCTCCTCCGGCTGCGGGCAGCCCGGGAAGGGCTCGCCCCACCGGCCGCGCTGTGCGGTGACTGGTTCGCCTCACGCGCGGTGCTCGCCCCGACCGTGTCCCTCCGCCCCGTTCCAGGCGGCGGGGACACCGACGACGTCACGGCCGCGTTCGCCACCGTCGCCCGACAGCCCGAGATCACCTCCGCCGAACCGGGGGTGATCGGCGGTGGCTGGTTCGGTTACCTCTCCTACGACCTCACCGACCCTTCCGGGCGACACTGTGCCCTGCCCCGTGCCGTGTGGGGCTGGGCCGACCACGTCCTCCGCCTGGACGGTGAGGGCCGATGGTGGTTCGAGGCCCTCGTGCCCGACGACGCGGCGTTGCCCGAATCCCTCGCCGCGGAGCTGGACGACCTGCTCTCCTCCCGGCCGCGACCGGACCCCACTTTCACGTGGCGACCCACCACGCCCTCGTTCCCCACCCGACGGGAACACCATGACGCCGTCACCGCGTGTGTGGCCGCCATCGCGGCGGGAGAGCTGCTCCAGGCCAACATCTGCACGCGGCTGACCGGCGACTTCCACGGGGAACCCGCGGCGCTGTTCACCGAGGGCGTTCGACGGCTCGCCCCGACCCGTGCCGCCTGTCTCGCGGGCGACTGGGGTGCGATCGTGTCGATGTCACCGGAGCTGTTCCTGGCCCGCACGGGCCGCCGGGTGCGCTCCTCGCCGATCAAGGGAACACGTCCTCGACGCGGTCCGCACGACGACCATCAAGCCGGCGAGCTCCGACGTTCCGCCAAGGACGTCGCCGAGAACGTCATGATCACCGACCTGGTGCGGAACGACCTGGGGCGAGTGTGCGCGGTCGGCAGCGTGCGCGTACCGGAGCTGCTCGCCGTACGCCCCGCCCCTGGCGTGTGGCATTTGGACTCCACTGTGGAGGGTGTGCTGGCGGACGGCCGCGACGACACCGACCTGTTGTGGGCCGCGTTTCCGCCCGCTTCGGTCACGGGCGCACCGAAGCTCCGCGCGCTCGAGCTGATCGCGGAGCTGGAATCCGCTCCACGCGGCGTCTACACGGGCGCGATCGGTCTCGCCTCCCCCGTGGCGGGAATGGAACTGAACGTCGCGATCCGCACCTTCGAGATCAGCGACGGCACCGTCCGGATCGGGGTGGGTGGAGGGATCACCGCCGATTCCGACCCCGACACCGAGTGGCAGGAGTGTCTGCACAAGGCCGCGCCGCTGGTACGGCTGTTGGAACGGCCGCCGAGTTGACGATCCGGCCACCCTGCGTTGGAGGCGGACCCGCTCACCCGGCTTCTGACACCGGCTACTCCGCGTCCCGTTCCCTCAGCACGGCGTCGTACAGCTGTTTCCGCGACACGCCCGCCGCCTGCGCCACCTCGGCCGAGGCCGACTTCAACCGTTCCCCGGCCGCCACGCGCGCCTGGACCTCGGCCACCAGCTCGGCCAGATCGGCGGAACGCGGCTTCGCCCCCTCCAACACCACGGTGATCTCACCGCGTACGCCCTGCCGCGCCCATTCGGCGAGTTCGCCGAGCCCACCGCGGCGCACTTCCTCGTACGGCTTGGTCAACTCCCGGCACACGGCGGCCCTGCGCTGCGCACCGAGCACCTCGGCGGCCTCGGACAGCGTCGTCGCCAACCGGTGCGGCGACTCGAAGAACACCACCGTGCGGGTCTGCTCGGCCAGTTCGCGCAGCCAACGGGCCCGCTCACCCGGTTTCCGTGGCGCGAACCCGTCGAAACAGAACCGGTCGGGCGGCAGCCCCGACACCGCCAACGCCGTCGTCACCGCCGACGGGCCGGGCACACACGTCACCCGGACGTCCTCGGCCACGCACGCCGCGACGAGCCGGTACCCGGGGTCGGACACGCTGGGCATACCGGCGTCGGTGACGAGCACCACCGTCTGTCCCGCCCGCAGCGCCTCCAGCAACGTGGGCAGCCTCGCCGACTCGACGTCCTCGTAGAAACTCACGATCCGCCCGCGCAGCGTCACACCCAGGGTGGTCGCGAGTGCCCGTAGGCGTCGGGTGTCCTCGGCCGCCACGACATCGGCCTCGCCCAACACCTGCGCCAATCGGGGTGAGGCGTCACGGGAGTCACCGAGCGGGGTCGCGGCCAGTACGAGGGTCACAACGCCAGAGGCTAGCCCGTAGGATCGGAGCCCGTGACCGCACTCCTCACCCGTTCGTCGGCGGGCGGCGTGGGCCAGGCACCACGGCTTCGAAAGCCCCCGGTTGACCGCGAAGCCGCCTTATTGGGCAGACCGATGCCGGATGACCGGGTGCGAGCCCTGATCGTCACGCTCGTGTTGACGGCCATCGGCGCGCTCGTGCGGCTGCAGAACCTGGACGTGCCCACCGACAAGGGCACACCGGTGTTCGACGAGAAACACTACGTGCCCCAGGCGTGGCAGATGCTGCGCAACGGCGGGTACGAGGACAACCACGGCTACGAACTGATCGTGCACCCCCCGCTGGCGAAGCAACTCATCGCCGTCGGGGAGTGGATCTTCGGTTACAACGCCTGGGGCTGGCGGTTCAGCGCGGCCGTCGCGGGCGCGCTCATCGTGCTGCTCACCGTCCGCATCGCACGGCGGCTGACCCGGTCCACGCTGTTGGGCGCGGTGGCGGGTGTGCTCGTCATCTGCGACGGTGTCCTGCACCTGCAATCCCGGTCGGGGATGCTCGACATCTTCCTCGCGCTGTTCGTCCTCGCCGCGTTCGGCTGTGTCCTGCTGGACCGCGATCAGGTGCGCGAACGACTGGCCCTCGCCGTGCGCGAGGGCTGGATCGAAGAATCGCCCTACGGACCACGACTCGGCTTCCGCTGGTGGCGTTTCGGCGCGGGCGTGTCGTTGGGTCTGGCCACGGCGGTGAAGTGGTCGGGCGCGTACTGGGTGATCGCCTTCGCGCTGCTGACCCTGGCCTTCGACGTCACCGCGCGGAGGACGGCCGGTGTGCGACGCCCCTGGCTGGGGGTGCTGCGCCAGGACGTGCCGCCGGTGGCGTGGAGCATCGGTGTCATCTCGGTACTGACGTACCTGGGTGGTTGGTGGGCGTGGTTCGCCAGCGAAACCGCCACCGACCGTCATTACGTGGAGATCCAGGACATCGGCGAGGGACCGTTCGGGTTCGTGCCCGACGCGCTGCGTTCCCTCGTGCTGTACACGACGAACGTCCTGGACTTCCACAACAACCTCGCCACGCCCGACGGTGATCCGCACCCGTGGGAGTCGAAGCCGTGGACGTGGCCGATGGGACTGCGCCCGATGCTGTACCACTACGAGTCGGGCGAGCACGTCACGGGCTGCGGGGAATCGGAGTGCGTGAGCGCCACCATGCTCATCGGGACGCCGGCGATGTGGTGGCTCGCGCTGCCGGTGCTGGCGTGGGGGCTGTGGCGAGCGGTGTTCCGCACCGATTGGCGCTACGCCGCTGTGCTCGTGGGCTATCTCGCGGGGCTGCTGCCGTGGTTCGTCAACCTCGACCGACAGATGTACTACTTCTACGCCACGCCGTTGGCACCGTTTTTGGCCCTGGGGCTGACGCTCGTGCTGGGGCAGATCCTCGGCAGCGCCCGCAACGGCTACGAACGACGCGGCACCGGCCTTCTGGTGCTGTCGCTGTACATCGGATTGGTGGTCGCGAACTTCGCGTGGCTGTGGCCCGTCCTGAACGGCGAACCGATCACCCACGACCGTTGGCAGGCCGAGCTGTGGTTGCCGTCGTGGCGGTGAGCCGCCGACGGTGAACCGGTGAACCCGACCGGCGGCGGCACGCCGTCGGCAAAACCGCGCTCAATCCCCTCCACCGCTTTCCTCCGCCACCGGCACGGCCGGCGGGGAAGGATCACTGCTGCCGCGGCACCAGTTTGGTGACCGGGCCGTCCGTGGACGTGCCCGCCCTGGCCAACCAGCCCTCCACCTCGCGGTGAACGGTGTTGAGGGTGGGTCGGTTGCGTGGCTGTGGGTCGAGCGAGGCCGCGAGCAGTTTCGCGTGCACGCTGTGCCGGGGCAGTTGTGTGGGCGGTTCGGCGCGCGCGGCGGCCATGAGCGCCGCCATCGGCGTCTCCCGCGTGCCGCGCGGAGGCTGCCCGGTCAATGCGTAGCTGACGGTGGCCGCGAGCTGCCACGCGTCCGACGCGGGACTCGCGGGCGCGCCCGCCGCGGTCTCGGGTGCCACGTAGTCGGGGGTGCCGACCATCATGCCCGTGGCCGTGAGTTTGGAGTCACCCCTGCTGCGGGCGATGCCGAAGTCGATGAGATGCGCCACGCCGCTCGGGTCGATGATCACGTTCGACGGCTTCACGTCGCGGTGCAGCACACCTTTGCTGTGCGCGGCCGCCAACGCGCTGGCCATGGTGGCCCACAGTCGTCCTGCGGCGACGTCATCCAACGGACCGGCGGTGTCGACGATCTCGGCGAGCGGCTGCCCCTCCAGGTACTCCATCACCAGGGCGAGCCCGTCGGGCTCCTCCACCAGGTCGTACACGTGCACACAGTTCGGATGGCTCAGCGCGGCCAGTGCCCGCGCCTCACGCTGCATGCGCTCCTCGGTCTCGCGGTCCGGTGCGTGCGCGATCTTGAGTGCCACCGTGCGTCCGAGTTGGGTGTCCACCGCCTCCCACACGGTGCCGAAGCCGCCGTGGCCGAGCCGTCGCACACGACGGAAACGGCTGCTGCCCGCCGGCGCGGAACCCGGCGGGACGGGGACCGGACCCGGCGTGGCCGCCAGTTCCCCCGGCGGTTGTTCCGGTGGCGGCTCGGGCGCGGGGGCCACCGACGTGGGCGCGTACTGCTTCGCAGGCGGGGGTGGCGGTGGGGGCGGTGTCTGCTGCTGTTGTTGTTCCCTCGGGTCGATGCGCACCGGCTGCTGCGGCCGCTGTTCCGGGAGTCGTTCGGGGCGCCGATCGGAGTCCTCGATCGTGGACCAGCTCGGCGGACCGACCAGGGCCACGGGGATGACCCCGAGCACCGTGGTGGGCAGGAAGCCCAACCACAGATGGACGGCCGTGTTGGACTCCACCCCGGCCGACGCGATCACCAACAGCACGAACGACACCCACAGCAGCCTGCCCGGCCACTTGGGGCCGCGGCGCATGGCGATGCGGGCGAGCAGCAGGACCGCGAGCAGCACCAGCAACGGCAGACCGACGAGGCCACCGAGGTAGTAGCCGTAGGAGAGCATGTCGCCGGAGGGGTAGAACAGCGTCTCGTAGACGTTCTGCTTGCCGCCCAGGTACTCGTCCTGCGGGCCGACCCAGCAGTACTGCTGCTGGAGAGCGGAGTACTCCTGCGGCGACAATCCGGCGGGATCACCGCGGAACACGGCGCGGAACACGCTCGACACCCCGGTGATCAGCAACCAGGGGATGAGGAACATACCCACCAGACCGAGCGCGATGAGCGCCGCGAGCGCACCGCCGTGGTAGCGGTTGCCGGTGAACTTGCGCATGAGCGCGACCGCCACGGCCGTGCCCACCGGAAACAACGCGATCAATGCGCCGGCCATGCTCGTCGCCCAGGCCCAGTCCCCGGGGCACAAGCCCGGTTGGAACAACCGATAGGCCAGCGAGAGCAACGAGCTCGCGATCGATTCCACCCCTCGCTCCTTCGCCGCGTCGCCCGGCAACGTCCGAAGGCCCAGTATGGCGGTTGCCGTGAGTCGAGCTTACGGAGGGCACGGCGAGTGGCCGTCCACTCCACTCGGTATCGACCGGTATCGACCCACTATCGAGGAGGGCTTCACCTCGATTTCACATCCCCGGAGGCCCGACGGCTGTTCCGGGCCGTTCCGGCCATGGCTGGAACGGCCCGGCAGCACACCCGCCGAGCGCGGCTGACCACCGAGTCCGTCTCGCCGAACACTGGTGTGGCGCACCGCCCCGGTTCTACGGTCGGCACGCACACCCTCAACGTGGAGGAGGCGGAAACATGCCCGACATGCCTGACGTGGCCGAGACAACCGACAAGGTCGGCACGGGAAGCACGGGTGCGTACGCCGAGCAGTACCGACGCAGTCTCGACGACCCCGACGGTTTCTGGCTGGAGGCCGCACGGGCGGTCGACTGGACACGGCGCCCCACCCGGGCGCTCGACGACTCGGCCGCACCGCTGTACCGATGGTTTCCCGACGGGGAGCTCAACACGGCGCACAATGCGCTGGACCGCCACGTCGACGCGGGCCGGGGCGAACAGGACGCACTGCTGTGGGACTCCCCCGTCACCGGTTCGAAACGCCGCTACACCTACCGCGAGCTGCGCGACGAGGTGGCCACGTTCGCGGGCGCGCTGCGCGGGCTGGGGGTCGGGAAGGGGGACCGGGTCGTCCTCTACCTGCCCATGGTGCCGGAGGCGGTCATCGCCATGCTCGCCTGTGCCCGGTTGGGCGCGGTGCACTCCGTGGTGTTCGGCGGGTTCGCGCCGAGGGAACTGGCCACCCGCGTCGACGACGCCCGGCCGAAGGTCGTGGTCACGGCGTCGTGCGGCATCGAGCCGACACGCGTGGTGGAGTACGTGCCGATCGTGCGGAGGGCACTGGCGGACACCACCCACCGGCCCGATCACGTCGTGGTGCTCCAGCGGGACACGAAACACGCCGAACTCCGGGACGGGGAGCTCGACTGGACGACGCTTGTGGCCTCCGCGCGTCCCGTCGATCCCGTACCGGTGGCCGCGACCGATCCGCTCTACATCCTCTACACGTCCGGCACCACCGGTAGGCCGAAGGGCGTGGTGCGGGACACCGGTGGGCACGCGGTGGCGTTGACGTGGTCGATGGCCAACATCTACGACATCGGTCCCGGCGACGTCTGGTGGACGGCGTCCGACGTCGGCTGGGTGGTCGGCCACTCCTACATCGTGTACGCGCCACTACTGGTGGGGGCCACGTCGGTGCTCTACGAGGGTAAACCGGTGGGCACACCCGATGCGGGCGCGTTCTGGCGCGTGGTGTCCGAGTACGGAGTGCGGGCACTGTTCACCGCGCCCACGGCGATCAGGGCCATCAAACGTGTCGACCCCGACGGCGCCGAGATGGCGCGTTACGACCTCAGCCGGTTCCGCACCCTGTTCCTGGCGGGGGAACGGACGGACCCGCAGACGTACCACTGGGCGGCCGAGCGGTTGGGTGTGCCGGTGGTCGACCACTGGTGGCAGACGGAGACGGGCTGGGCGATCGCGGCGAATCCACGGGGCCTCGAACCGCTGCCGCCGAAACCCGGATCGGTCACCGTCCCCATGCCGGGCTGGGACGTGCGGGTGCTGGACCAGTCCGGCAAGGAGCGGCCCTCAGGCCAGGAGGGCGCGATAGCGGTGCGGCTGCCGTTGCCGCCGGGTGCGCTGCCGACGTTGTGGGGCGACGACGACCGCTACATCGAGGCGTACCTGTCGCGTTACGAGGGCTATTACCTCACCGGCGATTCGGGCTACCTCGACCCCGACGGTTACCTCTTCGTCATGGGCCGCACCGACGACGTCATCAACGTCGCGGGCCATCGGCTGTCCACCGGTGCGATCGAGGCGGTGCTGGCCGCGCATCCCGCCGTGGCCGAATGCGCGGTGATCGGGGTGCACGACGCGCTCAAGGGGCAGTTGCCACGGGGATTCGTGGTGCTCAAGGCGGGCGCGGACATCACGGAGGAGAAGCTGCGCGAGGAGCTCGTGGCCGCGGTGCGTGCCGAGATCGGCCCCGTGGCGGCCTTCCGCGACGTCGCCGTGGTGGACGCGCTCCCGAAGACCCGTTCGGGCAAGGTGCTGCGCAAGACCATGCGGGCCCTCGCCGACGGCCGTGACGAACCGGTGCCCTCCACGATCGAGGACCCGGAGGTGCTGGATCGGCTCAAGGCGGTGCTGCGGCCAAAGCGGTAGCGACCGCACCATCGGCCCCTCGAACCGCCGGGGCACCCGGGACGCGCACCGCGAGACGAGCGGGCGGACAAGGGAAAGGCCACGAAAACGGCCGGACGACGAATCGGGTGACAGACCGAGCCACGAACCGAATCCGACCGACGGATCGGGTGTCGCGATGACACCGGACGTGGCTCGGCCCGACCGGATTCCTCACTCGAACAGTGGTTGTCTGGACCACCCAGTGGTCTGAACCTGTATATGCCCTGAGTCAACGGAGGTGCTCGTGCGCAGATCCAAAAGACCCGGAACGACGGCGATGCTCGCCGCCGTGGCGTGCGCCGCGGCACTGGCGGTGTCGGCGGCACCCGCGGCAGCGGACCCGTCCGTGACCACCACGACCGACATCGGCCTCGGCGACGTCATCCCCGTCCCGGCCGAGGTGACCCCCGATCCGGACGCCGACTACCGGCTCGGGCCGGGGACGCTCATCCGCACGGAACCACGGTCGGACGAGGTGCGGGCCATCGGCCACCAGCTCGCCGACGCACTACGTCCCGCCACCGGCTACCCACTACCGGTGGTCCCCGCACGCGGCAACGGCGGCGGCATCTCACTGTTGCTCGACGACGTGGGCGACGAACTCGGCCCCGAGGGATACCGACTGGACGTCACCAAACGCGGTGTCACGATCCGGGCCAACGAACCGGCGGGACTTTTCGCCGGCACCCAGACGCTGCGCCAGTTACTGCCCGCCGCGATCGAATCCGACACACCCCAGCACAAGACGTGGACCGTGCCCGGCGGCGGCATCGTCGACCACCCACGGTTCTCCTACCGCAGCGCCATGCTCGACATCGCGCGCCACTTCCACACGCTTGATGAGATCAAGTCCTACATCGACGAAATCGCGCGCTACAAGATCAACCACCTGCACATCCACCTGACGGACGACCAGGGCTGGCGCATCGAGATCGAAAGCTGGCCCGAACTCGCCACCGTGGGCGGTGGACCGGGCACCGGTGTCGACGGTGTGGGCGGCGGTTACCTCACCAAGGACGACTACCGCGACATCGTCTCCTACGCCGCCGAGCGGTACATCACCGTCGTCCCGGAGATCGACATGCCGGGACACACCAACTCCGCGCTGTCCACGTACGCGGAACTGAACTGCGACGGCATCGCCCCGCCACCGCGCACCGACATCGAGGTCGGCTACAGCTCCCTGTGCATCGACAAGGAGATCACCTACGAGTTCGTGGACGACGTCATCCGTGAGATCGCGGAACTGACGCCCGGACCGTACCTGCACATCGGCGGGGACGAGGCATGGTCGACGCCGCCGGAGGATTACCGCACGTTCATGCAGCGCGTGGTGCCGATCGTGGAGAAGTACGGCAAACGTCCGCTCGGCTGGAACGAGATCGTGCGGGGCACACCCTCCACCGACACCATCGCCCAGTACTGGGGCACCACGACCGAACACGAGGAGATCGCCGACGCCGTCGCCCGCGGCCACAAGGTGATCATGTCGCCCGCCAACAAGGCCTACATCGACATGAAGTACGACGAGAACACGCCACTCGGTCTGTCCTGGGCGGGCTACATCGAGGTGCGCGACGCCTACGACTGGGACCCCGGTGACCATGTCAGCGGGGTCGGCGAGGACGCCGTGCTGGGTGTGGAGGCACCACTGTGGTCGGAGACGCTGCGCACGCTCGACCACATCGAGTACATGGCGTTCCCGCGGCTGGCCGCCATCGCCGAACTCGGCTGGTCGCCGCGGGACACGCACGACTGGACGTCGTTCAGCGAACGACTCAGCAAGCAGGGGCCGCGTTGGGAGGCCCGCGGCGTCGACTTCTACCGCTCACCGCAGGTTCCGTGGGGGTCGTGACGATCCGCGCGTGAGTGTCCGTGAGGCCGGCGGCGCGGACGTCGGCCTCACGACGCGGCCACGCCGACCCCTCGGCCTCGTAACGGGAAACCATCGACCACACGGACTCGACGAGGGGCCGGTGAGCAGCGCGGGTTCCGGGATCGGCCACCGACGGCCCGGCGCTAGGATGGCCACATGTCAGAACCCGCAGCCAAGGTCTCCTTGACCGGCATCAAACCGTCCGGAGAAGTCCACTTGGGCAACCTGGTGGGCGCGATCCGTCCGGCGCTGCGGTTGGCCGAACAGTACGACTCCCTGTACTTCATCGCCGACTACCACGCGCTGACGAGCATCCGCGACCCCGAACTGCTCAGGCACTACTCGCGTTCGGTGGCCGCGTCATGGCTCGCCGCGGGCCTCGACCCTGCGCGCACAACCTTCTACGTGCAGTCGGACGTCCCCGAGATCTTCGAGCTCAACTGGATCCTCTCGTGCGTCACCGGCAAGGGCCTCATGAACCGCGCCCACGCCTACAAGGCCGCACGCGACCGCAACATCGAAGCCGGTGAGGACCCCGACGTCGGCGTCAACATGGGGTTGTACAACTACCCCATCCTCATGGCCGTCGACATCCTCATCATGGAGGCCGACGTGGTGCCCGTGGGCAAGGACCAGGTGCAGCACGTCGAATACGCAGCCGACATCGCGGGCAGCTTCAACCACCTCTACGGCGACAGCTACAGCTTCAAGATCCCGGAGGCCATCATCCCGGAGAGCGGCTCCGGCGACGTGTTGCCGGGCCTCGACGGCCGCAAGATGAGCAAGTCGTACGACAACACGATCCCGCTCTTCCTGCCGGAGAACAAGCTCAAAAAGCTCGTCCGCCGCATCCCCACCGACAGCACGCCGGTGGAGGAGCCGAAGGACCCGGACAGCTCTGCGGTGTTCCAGATCCTCGAACAGTTCGCCCCCGACTCGGCGGCGGACGTCGTCGCCGACACCCGCAAACGCCTGCAGGAAGGCGGCATGGGCTGGGGCGAGCTGAAGAACATCCTGTTCGAGGTGTTGAACTCCGAACTCGCGCCCATGCGCGAGAAGTACAACGCGTACATGGAGCCCGGCAGCGAACTCGACGACGTCCTCGCGCGCGGCGCCGAACGAGCGCGGGAACGTGCGAGCAGGGTGCTGTCGTCGGTGCGTAAAGCCATCGGTGTCGATTGATCCCACGCCGGCCGCCAGACCGCTGGCGGCCGGCGATCCGCGGCAGCTCGGCTCTTACCGAGTACTCGGTTCGCTCGGCGAAGGCGGCATGGGTCGGGTGCTGTTGGCGATCGGTCCCGACGGGCGTTTCGCCGCTGTGAAGCTCGTGCACGGGTTCCTGGCGCACGATCCGGTGTTCCGCGAACGTTTCCGTCGGGAGATCGCGGCCTGCCGTCTCGTGTCCGGTGCCTACACCGCGCCGGTCCTGGACGCCGACGCCGACGCGCCGACACCGTGGCTGGCCACCCTGTACGTACCGGGACCGTCCCTGCGGAACGTCGTGACCGCCACGGTGCCGGGCTCATCCACCGGGACCTCAAACCCGGCAACGTACTCCTCGCCCACGACGGGCCCCGCGTCATCGACTTCGGCATCGCACGCGCCGTCGAGGACCACGATGAACTGACCAACACCGGGTCGATCATCGGTTCGCCCGAGTTCATGTCACCCGAACAGGCACTGGGGCACGCCTTGACCCCGGCCACCGACGTGTTCTCCCTGGGCTCGGTCCTCGTGTTCGCCGCGACGGGACGCAGCCCCTTCGCCGGTTCGTCCGCCGCACAGGCGCTGTACAACATCGCGCACACCGCCCCCGATCTGACCGGTGTGCCCGAACCCCTGCGCGGAATCGTCGCCGCCTGCCTCGACAAGGACGCCCAGCGGCGGCCGAGTCCGGTGGAACTGCTCGACCGCATCACCGCTGTCGGCGCCGCCCCACCCGGCACCGCACCCTGGCCCCAACCGGTCCACGACCTCATCCACGCGCAGGAAACACAAGCCAGACGAGCACTGGACCCGCCACCGAGCCCGCGGACGGTGCGACGCTGGCCCATCCTGGCCATGACCGCCGCCACGGTGGCGGCGGTCGGTGTCGCCGCCGCCTTGCTGTTGCGCGACGATTCCGGCACCCCCACCGGACACGCGGCCCCGGAAGGCCCGCCCTCGGCGCTTCCCGGTCAGCCCACCGCCGGACGGCACGAGGACGACCCGTTGAGCCTGGACCGGCTCAGGGCCGTCGATCCGTGTCGGGTGCTGTCGGGACAGCTCACCCCTCAACCCGCCGTACACCTGTCGCAATGCACTTACGAACACGAGGACGGACGCTGGTTCGACCTCGTCCTCGGCGACGCCGTGCCGGTGGACCCGACACCCGGCGAGGAGATCGACGACCGGGACGTCGGAGGGCTCCCGCTCGTCGTCGACCACGGCGGGGACGGCCGATGCGAGGCCGTGGCCGTGTTACCCCAACACGCCGACCTGGGCGTCAGCGTCACCGTCGGCCCCGGCATCGGTGACGTCAGGGACGAACCCTGCTCCAGCGCCCACGCCGTGTTGTCCGACGCACTGGAGGCGCTGCGCGACAACGCCCCACAACGCGACGCGGTGCCCGGTTCGCTCGCGACCGTCGATCCGTGCTCACTGCTCGACGACACCGAGGTCTCACGCATCTTCTCCGTGGCACCGACGACGCGTCCCGATCGGCTGCATCGGTGTGAATGGGACGTCACCGGCACGCTCGTCATCGAACTGTCACGCGACGTCGACCCGGCTGACGTCCCGAGCCAGTGGGAGCGGGACAGCGTGGGCGGCCGCACCGTCTACCGGCAGGAGGACCCACAGCCGGGCAGTCCGTCCTGTGCCCTCAGCTGGGCGCATCGACCCTCCGACGAGGTGACCACCGAAGTCGTGTCACTGCGCTACCGCGCCACCGCCACCGGACGACCCGTCAACGCGGTGTGCGCCGACATCCGCTCCGTCGCCGAGGCCGTCATACCGAGGTTGCCGACACCATGAGACCACTCGACCCCGGCGACCCCCGCGAGGTGGGTCGCTATCGAATTCTGGCGGCGCTCGGCGAAGGCGGCATGGGTCGCGTGTTGCTGGCCGTCGGACCCGACGGTCGCTTCGCCGCCGTCAAACACATCTTCCCCACGCTCGCGCACGATCCCGTGTTCCGCGCCAGGTTCCGCCACGAGGTCTCGGCCTCCCGACTCGTGTCGGGTGCCTACACCGCACCCGTGCTCGACGCGGACACCGAATCCGACACGCCCTGGTTGGCGTCCCTGTACATCCCCGGACCGTCCCTTTCCGACGTACTCGACGTCGCAGGCCCGCTCGACGTCGCCGGCGTGCACTATCTCGCGGTCACCCTCGCCGTGGCGTTGACCGACATCCACCGTGCCGGGCTCATCCACCGGGACCTCAAACCCGGCAACGTACTCCTCGCCCACGACGGGCCCCGCGTCATCGACTTCGGCATCGCAC
>SMEH01000127.1_pt1 | contig 49536 bp, 53 predicted proteins | sample 2456361 | NCBI WGS metagenome assembly SMEH01 (sample SAMN10132587, study PRJNA489261) | soil metagenome | isolation source: day1 control-loamy sand soil ammended | place: USA | reverse complement strand
GAAGTTAAGCTTCTCAGCGCCGATGGTAGTGAAGGGTTCCCCTTTGCGAGAGTAGGACGTTGCCAGGCAAATAAAACAGCGACATTCGTCGCTGTTTTTATTTGCCAAAAAATTTCTTGTTTTGATCCTCCTCATTTATTATGAATAATTTCCCTCGAGTTGGTCATCTTACCAACTGAGGAGGTGGATTTTATGGCAAAAATCGGTGTTGAAGCTTCTTTAACGAATATACAACAATTACTGAAAGAAAAAGGGTATGATGTTGTTGAGTTAAAGCAAGAGTCTGATGCGGCAAATTGTGATTGTTGCGTCGTTTCAGGTTTTGATTCTAATGTAATGGGAATGCATGATTCTGTAACCCAGGCATCTGTTATTGAAGCACGTGGGCTAAGTGCAGAGGAAGTTTGTCAGCAAGTGGAAAATCGATTAAGTTAAAGGATAAAGGGGGGAAATCCCCCTGGAAAAGACTATGAAGAATTTTTCTCATATATTAATTATTCTAATATTCTTCCCGGTTAACTCATGTAAATATTCCTCACAATTTTAAAATGTTTAGAAGTTGTGTTGTAAATATCCCCCATTATTACCTGTATGTGAACCATGGATAAGAGTTTCATTTCCCTAACAAGTACTTGATTCATTTTTTAACTCGAATAAAGTTTTATTTCTATAAAAATATGGAGTTACTTATTTGCTATCTCCAACAATAATCTCATAAAAAAATATAGGCAAACACGCAATAAACGCCTACGACATAAGATAGTAATAGTTTTAAAGAAAGTATTCGATAAGTTGAATATTTTGTAGTTTTTAAGGGCATAATGGGAATATGGAGGTGGGGAGATGACCGGTGTAAAAAAATGCATAATTTGTGAAAATGAAAAGAGACAAGGTTATTATATTTTATCATCATTTATTTGCAAAGAGTGTGAAGAAAAAATTGTACAAACAGAAACAAATGAGCAAGCTTATATGTTTTTTGTAAAGCAGTTGGGGAAAATAAATTCTAAACAAAACATTTATCATTCATAGTATTGAAGTTTACGTATTGATCGCATTTATATCCAAAAATATGATTTTATCTTTTCATAAAGAAATATATAGATATCTTATGTTAAATAAGACGTGAGTGATAAAATTCGATATAATTAAACATATGCAATGATTGAACAAGAAGTTGGAGGATGAATTGTGGGTTATTTTTTTAGTTTAGAAGGTTGTGAAGGAGCAGGCAAGAGTACAGTTTTAAAACTTTTAGCAGATACATTGAAACAAAAAGGGTTTCGAGTTGTTACGACAAGAGAACCGGGTGGAATAGAAATAGCAGAACAAATCAGAAATGTTATTTTAGATCGGAACAATGTAAAAATGGATGAAAAGACAGAAGCGCTTTTGTACGCTGCTGCTAGAAGGCAACATTTAGTTGAAAAAATTATCCCAGAATTAGACAAAGGGAGTATTGTCCTTTGTGATCGATTTGTTGATAGCAGTTTAACTTATCAGGGATATGCTAGAGGTATCGGTATAAATGAAGTATTAACGATAAATAAATTTGCGATTGAAGATTATATGCCTGATCTCACAATTTATTTAGATGTTCCACCTGAAGTCGGTTTAGCAAGAATTAATAAAGATAAAAATAGGGAAGTAAATCGTTTAGATGTTGAATCGTTACAATTTCACGCGAAGGTTCGAGAAGGGTATCACTTACTTTTAAAACAGTACCCTGATAGAATTTTGATGATCAATGCACAGAATGATATTGATATTGTACATCGTGAAGTATTAAACAAAATATTACAATTTATAAATGCTAGATAAAGCATTTGCTATGACTGGCTGATATATAGTAAAAAAAATTAATGGTATTTATGACTTAAATAAAATTATCACCATTATACGTTGGTCTAACATAAAATATCATATAAATTACTAATATTTTAAAATAATCAAAAAATTAAGAAAAGTTATTCTTAGGAAGATTTAATTTTTGTTATAATAAAATAAAAAGACTAAATTAGACATTTTTAGGAGGGACGGAAATGAAATTAGTACTTGCTGTCGTCCAAGATCAAGATAGTAATCGTTTACTCAGTGCACTTACGGATAACAATTTTCGTGTAACAAAACTTGCATCAACAGGAGGATTTTTAAAATCAGGAAATACAACGTTTCTTATTGGTACGGAAGATGTTCGTGTAGATAAAGCATTACAGATAATTAAAGAGAATTGTAGTTCAAGAGAGCAATTAGTTTCACCCGTATCACCAATGGGAGGAAATGCAGATTCGTATATGCCATATCCTGTTGAAGTAGAAGTAGGTGGTGCAACCGTATTCGTTTTACCAGTGGAACAGTTTTTACATTTTTAAAGGAAATTTCTTTTGAGCAATCGGGCTGTATTTCCGGTTGCTCTCATTCTATTTCCTCCTTTATTATATAAATAAGCGTAATTGATGATAGTTATATGGAGGATTCTTTAATGAAGGTAAATCAAGATATTCGTGTCTTGAATGACCGATTGATTAATGACATAAAGGTGCAACAGCAAGTAAATTCAAAGTTCCAAAATGTCATCAAATCCCAAACAGAGAAGTTACAAATGGGAGAACTCCAAAATCTGTTTTCAGATATAGAAAAAGCTGGTGAACGTTTAGCTAAATCACGAAATTTCCGTGACTTAGCGAAATATAAATTGTTAGTTAAAAAGTTTTTAAAAGAAGTATCTGAAAATGGTATTGGTTTAAACAAGTCCCATACCATGGATATATATGGAGAGAGTCGCGTATTACAAACGATTGAGAAAATTGATGAAAAATTTATTGAGTTGACGGATGAACTATTAAGAAACGAAGAGGAAAATATAAACATTCTGAGTATTCTTGGTGAAATTAAAGGATTAATTATCAATTTATATTCATAAATATTATAGTAGCTTTTAAAGAGAAGAGTGATAGTTGTGCATAGAGAATGGGAACAGCTGGAAAAATTACAACCGTTGGTTATGAAATTGTTGAAACAGGCACTATTAAAAAAAAGAATTGCCCATGCATATCTTTTTGAAGGAATGAAAGGAACAGGAAAACGAGAAATAGGTTTGATGTTTGCTAAAGCTTTATTTTGCGAAAAATTAGTGGATGATTTCAAACCATGTAATGCTTGTATACAATGTAAACGGATTAGTCATGGGAATCATCCAGATATTCATGTGTTGGAACCTGAAGGAACTTCGATAAAAAAAGAGCAAATCTCTAGCCTACAAAAGGAATTTTCCAAGAAAAGTGTTGAATCTGGCCGTAAGTTTTACATGATCATTGATGCTGATAAAATGACAGCTAGTGCTGCAAATAGCCTGTTAAAATTTTTAGAAGAACCAAACAGTGAAACTACTGCTATATTAATTACGGAGCATATTCAAAAAATCCTGCCTACGATCTATTCAAGATGTCAACATATCACATTTCAACCAATTCCAAAGCGGGAATTAGTCGAAATGCTCGTTGATAATGGAGTAAAAAAAGGACGGGCACCGCTACTGGCAAACTTAACGAATAGTGTTGAAGATGCTTTACGTTTACAAGAAGACGAATGGTTTTTACAAGCGAGGAAATTAGTGTTAAAATTATATGAAATCCAGTCTCGTCAAACGCTTATGGATACGCTTTTATTTTTACAAACAGACTGGTTGCCTCATTTTAAATCGAGGGAGCAGATGGATACGGGATTGGACATGCTCTTGTATATTTATAAAGATTTATTATATATTCAGTTAGAGCAGGATAACGAGTTAATCTATCCTGATTTAAAAGCAGAATGGAAGCAGCAAGCGCTTCGTGTTTCTAGCAAGCGGCTATCGGAACAGATTTTAGCAATTTTAGAAGCAAAAAAACGGTTGCAATCCAATGTTAATGGATCACTGTTAATGGAACAGCTTATAATAAAGCTGCAGGAGGGATAGATTTGTATAATGTCGTTGGTGTACGCTTTAAAAAGGCGGGTAAAATATACTATTTCGATCCCGGTGACTTAGTTATAGAAAAGGAACAATTTGTCATTGTAGAAACGGCTCGCGGAATAGAATATGGAAAAGTTGTTATTGCCAACAAGGTAGTTGGAGAGGAAGATATTGTTTTACCATTGAAAAAAGTGCTACGCCTTGCCGATGAGAAGGATCGTTTTCAAGTAAATGAGAATAGGAAGGCGGCAAAGGATGCCTTTGAAATATGTGCTGATAAAATAAATGAACATGGATTAGAAATGAAATTAGTTGATGTTGAATATACATTTGATCGAAATAAAGTGATTTTTTATTTTACCGCGGATGGACGAGTAGACTTCCGTGAACTCGTTAAAGATTTAGCCGCCATATTTAAAACAAGAATTGAGCTTCGACAAATTGGTGTACGGGATGAAGCAAAAATGTTAGGCGGCATTGGCCCTTGTGGTCGGATGCTCTGTTGCTCAACATTTTTAGGTGATTTTGAACCTGTATCTATTAAAATGGCAAAGGATCAAAATCTGTCACTAAATCCTACAAAAATTTCAGGATTGTGTGGTAGACTTATGTGCTGTTTAAAATATGAAAATGACGAATATGAAGAAGCAAAGGAACAACTACCGGATTTAGGTGAGATGATTTACACATCGTTAGGTCAAGGGAAAGTTGTTGGTTTGAATTTAATGGAGCGCATTATTCAAATTGAATTAGAAGAACAAGAAAAGGTTATTGAGTATACATTAGACGAAATAATTGAAGAAGGAGTTATTTCTTCTAAAGCCGCGGATTGACGAGGTGCTAAAATGATGAATAAAAAGGAATTGTTTGACTCTGTAAGTAATATGGAGCAACAAATAGGAAATTTATATAAGCAGCTTGGAGAATTGAAACAGCAATTGGCTGAAGTTCTAGAAGAAAATCACTCTTTAAAATTAGAAAATGAGCATTTGCGTAAACGATTAGATGACGATTTCGAAAATACGGAACATCGTAATGATCAAATTAAAAAGAATATAAAGCAGAAAAACCTTCCAGATATAGGTGAAGGTTATGATAACTTGGCAAGATTATATAATGAAGGATTTCATATTTGCAATTTACAGTTCGGTAGTTTACGTAAAGATGGCGATTGTATGTTTTGTATATCCTTTCTTAATAAGAATAAATAATAAAGGCTATCCAAATAGTTTTTCTCCCCTAATCGATTGTAGTACGATATTACTTACTGTTGGTTGGAGGATCATCAAAACTATTGGATAGCTTTTTTAAATCCATTTATAATACTTAATAAATGATGAATGTATTGGAGGCTTGTATATTGGTTCAACTGGTTGGAGATGAGCGACTTGATTATTTATTAGCTGAAAACTTACGGATTATTCAAAGTCCATCCGTATTTTCTTTTTCTTTAGATGCAGTATTGCTTGCTAGATTTGTATATCTACCGATTCAAAAGGGGAAAATTATTGACCTATGTTCAGGGAATGGTGTTATTCCTCTCTTACTTAGTCCCCGAACAAAAGCAAAAATTACTGGCGTTGAAATTCAAGAACGATTATGTAATATGGCAAAAAGAAGTGTTACTTATAATAAGTTAGAAGACCAAATAAATATGATTCATGGTGATCTGAAAGAAATGCCTAAAAAACTTGGATTTAATACATTTGATGTAGTAACCTGTAATCCACCATATTTTCCTGTATCAGATAAAAATTTAATTAATGAAAGGGAACATTTTGCTATTGCAAGGCATGAAATTTATTGTACATTGGAAGACTGTGTACGGGTAAGTAGTCAATTAGTGCGACCTGGTGGGAAAGTAGCCTTTGTTCATCGTCCAGGCAGACTTCTTGAAATGTTAGAATTAATGCGCCATTATCGAGTGGAACCGAAAAGATTACGCTTTGTATATCCGAAATTAGGCAAGGAGGCAAATACCATTTTAATTGAGGGAATAAAAGATGGAAAACCAGATTTGAAAATTCTCCCACCGCTTATTGTTTATAAGGAAGATGGGAATTATACGGAAGAAGTGAATGAGATCTTATATGGTAAAGAATAACTATTATTTTTATGTGTTAGAATGTGCAGATGGCTCTTTTTATGGTGGTTATGCTGCTGATGTACAAAAAAGACTTGCTGTACATAACTCTGGAAAAGGTGCAAAGTATACAAGAAACCGCCTGCCAGTAAAATTAATTTATTATGAAAGGTATGGAACAAAAAGTGAAGCCATGCGTGCAGAGTACAAGTTTAAAAAACTAACAAGAAAAGAAAAAGAAAAGTTTTTAAGGGAGTTTTGGTCACGTGAACATACAAAAGAGTTATCAAAACAATAAAGGAATATTATATTTAGTTCCTACACCGATAGGAAATTTGGAAGACATGACATTTCGAGCGGTCCGCATTTTAAATGAAGCTAACATTATTGCTGCAGAGGATACCAGAAATACTAGAAAGCTGTTAACGCATTTTGAAATTCAAACACCGATGGTAAGCTACCATGAACATAATAAGGAATCGAGCGGTAGGCATTTAATTGCACAGTTAAAAGAAGGGAAAAGTATTGCATTAGTTACAGATGCAGGCACGCCGGCTATTTCAGATCCAGGTTTCGAGCTTGTCAGGGATGCTGTTAATGAAGGAATTTCCGTTGTATCCCTTCCCGGTGCGAATGCGGCTCTTACTGCTTTAACAGCTTCAGGTATTCAACCACAACCGTTTTATTTTTATGGTTTTTTACCAAGGAAAAAGAAGGAACGAAATTCAGAATTAGAACAATTAAAGAAACTAAATGCAACCATTATATTTTATGAAGCACCACATCGCATAAAGGAAACATTATCATCGTTAAATGAAAAATTTGGCAATCGATCGGCTGTACTTGCTAGGGAATTGACGAAAAAGTTTGAGGAGTATATACGAGGGAATTTGTATGAATTATTAAATTGGATAAACAATCATGAGATACGAGGAGAATTTTGTATTATAGTTGAAGGAAACAATGAAAATGAAGAAGATGGAAATGAACAATTTTGGGAGTCATTAGATATAAAACAACATGTTGAATATTATATTGCGCAGGGAGACTTTCCGAAGGAGGCAATAAAAAAAGCAGCGAAGGATCGCGGCATGGGAAAAAGAGAAGTATACAAGGTATATCATATGGATCAATAAAACAATTGTATAATCAATCTTTGCTCTATATTGAAAATAACAAGCATTTTCTAAGGGCAACTTTGCCCTTCAATCCTCTTTTATGTGAAAGACATTTTTCAACTCATGGATTAATTGTTTTGCACCATCTTCACTTAATACGATTTTCCCATCTGCTAGTACGATATTTTCATCTGATTGTTTCCCGGTTATCATACATATTTTATTTTGTTTGTTCTTTTTCAACACAATTTTATCATCTTCGACATAAATTTCGAGTTCATCTTTTTCCTCAATGCCAAGTGAACGACGGAGTTCTATTGGAATGACTACTCGACCTAGTTCATCGACCTTTCTTACAATTCCTGTGGATTTCATTGAATAACCCCTCTCACATGTATTCAATTAATAGAAAATTAACAAATTTTATTTAATTACATTTATAGTAACAATGTTCATAGTTACCGTCAATAATTTGAAATTTATAGGTTTGAAAGCTCTTTTAATGACAATTATCATGGTAATGGCACAACTAGGAAGGTTGCATTTTTCAAGTTATTTAGGTATATTTTTCCTATATAAGCGGTTAAGCTAGACTATTAATAGTTGCAAATTAAAATTGCTCTCGGTTCAAATTCTGAGGGCTTCTTTTACGAAATGAAAACTATATTTTAAATGTAACTTTCCTTTCTTTTAAGGAGATTATACTTCTAGTATCATCCAGATTTACCAATTAGGCAGTTTTCTTAAGTTTATAGAAACGAGGAGATAAAAATGGCAGAAAAGAAAACATTTTATATTACTACACCAATTTATTATCCAAGCGGTAAGCTTCATATAGGAAATGCTTACTCAACAATAGCCTGTGATGTGGTTGCACGTTATAAGCGCCTACAGGGTTATGATGTGTTTTATTTAACTGGTTCTGATGAACATGGTCAAAAAATTGAAAAAAAGGCAAAAGAACTAGGTTTAACGCCAAAAGAATATGTTGACAATATGGCTGAAGACATGAAGAGATTATGGAAAAAATTAGATATTTCTAACGACAAATTTATCAGGACAACTGATAAAGAACATGAAGAAGCGGTTCAAAAAATATTCGAACAATTGTTAGAACAAGGTGATATCTACTTAGGGGAATACGAAGGTTGGTATTCCGTACCGGATGAAGAATACTTTACAGAGTCACAATTAGCTGAAGTTTATCGTGACGAAAATGGAAAAGTAATCGGCGGTAAAGCTCCTAGTGGCCATGAAGTGGAGCTTGTCAAGGAAGAAAGTTATTTCTTTAGAATGAGTAAATATGCTGATCGTCTCTTACAATATTATGAAGAACATCCTGATTTCATTCAGCCGGAATCACGAAAAAATGAGATGATCAATAATTTTATAAAGCCAGGTTTAGAAGATTTGGCTGTTTCCAGAACATCATTTAAATGGGGCATTCCTGTTAAAAGTAATCCGAAACACGTTATTTATGTATGGATTGATGCATTAGCAAACTATATTACGGCTCTTGGCTATGGCAGTGAAGATGATTCAAAATTTAAGAAGTATTGGCCGGCTAATGTTCATATGGTTGGAAAAGAGATCGTTCGTTTCCATACCATTTATTGGCCAATTATGTTAATGGCTCTAGGATTACCATTGCCGAAAAAAGTATTTGGCCATGGTTGGTTGTTAATGAAAGATGGAAAAATGTCAAAATCAAAAGGTAATGTTGTATATCCTGACATGTTAGTCGACCGTTATGGTTTAGATGCTGTTCGTTACTACTTAATGCGTGAAGTAAGTTTTGGTAGTGATGGAGTTTTTACACCAGAAGACTTTATAAATCGCATAAACTATGATTTAGCTAATGATTTAGGAAACTTATTAAATCGTACCGTTGCAATGATCACACAATATTTTGATGGGGTTATCCCTGCTTATAGCGGATCCCATACAGAATTTGAACAATCATTAGTACAAGCAAATATTGATGGTGTTCGTAAATTTGAAGAAGCCATGGAGAAAATGGAATTTTCTGTTGCACTTTCAGCTGTTTGGCAAATCATTAGTCGTGCAAATAAATTTATTGATGAAACAATGCCTTGGAAGCTTGCTAAAGACGAGACAAAACGAGAAGAACTTGAAAGTGTCCTTATTCACTTGGCAGAAACATTACGTCGTGTAGCAATCTTAATACAACCATTCTTAACACGTGCACCAAAGAAAATTTTTGAACAATTAAATATTCAAGATGAAAGATTACATTCTTGGGAAAGTTTAAATGAATTCGGGCAAATCCCAGCAGGTACGAAGGTTAAAAAAGGAGATCCAATTTTTCCACGTCTGGATTTTGATAAGGAAGTTGCTTACATACAAGATCAAATGAAAGCGAATGTACCTAATGAAGAAAAAAGGAACGTGAAGGAAGAACAATTACCACAAATTTCAATTGATGACTTTGCAAAAATTGACCTTCGTGTAGCGAAAGTCACTCATTGTGAACCAGTGAAAAAGGCAGATAAATTGTTAAAACTTCAGTTAGATTTAGGCTACGAAAAGCGCCAAGTAGTTTCTGGTATAGCGGAATACTATAAACCAGATGATTTGATTGGAAGGAAAGTAATTGTAATTACGAATCTAAAACCTGTAAAATTACGTGGTGAAATATCTGAAGGTATGATTTTAGCAGGAGAAAAAGACGGAGTCTTGTCTCTAGCAACCGTTGCTGAAAGTTTACCGATCGGAGCTAAAGTGAAATAAAAATGAAGTATTAAAAATTGATTGTTATACCATTATAAAGCTATCCCGATAAAGTATTTTCTACACTATGGAATTGTTTTTAATAAAATTAGAAACAGTGGATGGGATAGCTTTATTTTTTTATGAAAAAATGAATATTACAAGAAAGAAGAAGGTCACCTATCATTTTGTACTTGAATTATTAACAGATTGTAACAAAATTGAAATATATCTATGTTAATGTGAGTAATCAAGGAAATTGATAGCCTTCTTCTTTAAAAAAACTTAAAGGAGAAAGTGATATGTTATTTGATACCCACGCCCACATTAATGCAGATCAATTTGCAGAGGATTTAGAAGAAGTTTTGAAGAGGGCTAAGGATGCAGGTGTTACAAACATTGTTGTCGTCGGTTTTGACCGTCCAACAATTACGAAAGCGATGGATTTAATTAATAAATATGACAATATATACGGTTGTATTGGCTGGCATCCAGTAGACGCCATCGATTGCCGCGAAGAGGATTTACAATGGATTGAAGATCTTTGTGCCCATCCAAAAATCGTAGCTTTAGGAGAAACAGGTTTAGATTACCACTGGGATAAATCACCAAAGGAAGTCCAACATGAGCTTTTTCGTAAACAAATTCGTCTAGCAAAAAAATTAAAACTACCGATTATGATTCATAATCGGGATGCAACAGAAGATTGTATTCGAATTTTAAAAGAGGAAAAAGCAGAAGATGTTGGAGGAATTATGCATTGTTTTAGTGGTGATGCTAATACAGCACTAGAAATCATCAATATGAATTTTTATGTTTCTCTTGGCGGCCCGGTCACATTTAAAAATGCAAAATTGCCAAAAGAAGTAGCAAAGGTTGTTCCATTAGATAAATTATTAATTGAAACGGATTGTCCGTATTTAGCGCCTCATCCGTTCAGAGGAAAGAGAAATGAGCCAGCTTATGTCAAGTTAGTTGCAGAACAAATTGCTGAACTTAAAGGAGTTACTTTTGAGGAAATAGCAGATGTTACAACTAAAAATGCGAAAAAACTTTTCGGGATTAGTTGACAAAAGTTGTAGGGGATTTGACAAATTATTACGTGTTTTTATCTAAATCCCCTCACTTCTAAAAATTGTGTCGACAAAACGGGCTTTTCAAAAAGAAATAAATTATGTAATAATATTGCACAAATCTAGTAAACTAATCTCTATTCTCAAAAAACTGACATGCTGCTTATTCTCTTTTATACTCACGCCATGAATAAAAGGAGGCAAATTCATGAATTTCCAAAAAATGAAAGACCTTGCTCTTGCTGTTTTTAATAGCAAGAAAAAACTGGTTATTACTGCTGCAACACTCGCGGTAGTAGTATCAGTAGCAGGTCTTCTCATCTACCAAGGGACAAAAAAAAGTATTACACTTGTCGCTGACGGTGAAAAGAGAATTGTAAAAACCCATGCAGAGACAGTAGCAGATCTATTAGAAGAATCCGAAATTTCTCTTGGTAAACATGATCATTTAAAACCTGCAAAGGAAACCGTCTTAACCGAGAATATGGAAGTTGTTTGGAAACCCGCAACGAAAGTGACATTGACTTTAGATGGTGAGAAAAAAGAATATTGGACGATAGCTGACACAGTTAAAGGTTTTTTGGAAGAAAAAAGTATTATGATCAATGAACATGACAAATTGAATGTAGCTCTTAATACAAAGATAAAAGAAGATTTAGACATTGTTTTAGATGTAGCTTTTCAAGTCGTAGTTAATGACGGTGGAGAAGAAAAGAAACTTTGGTCTACCTCGACTACGGTCGGTGACTTTTTAGCACAACAAGGAATCGAGTTATCTGAACTTGATCGTATTGAACCAGCAATTGACAAAATGTTAGATACAAATACAAAAATTAATATTGTCCGCGTTGAAAAGGTCACCGATGTAGTGGAAGAGCCCATAGATTATGCGGTTGTAACGAAAAATGATAATAATTTACAATCTGGTAAAGAAAAAATCGTCCAAGAAGGTAAGGAAGGTCGTGTGAAAAAAACATACGAAGTTGTTTTAGAAAATGGGGAAGAAGTTTCCAAAACACTTGTATCTGAAGAAGTGGTTGAAGCAGCAAAAGACCAAATTGTAGCTGTAGGTACGAAAAAAGTTGAACCTGTATCTGTATCCCGGGGAGAAGCATCAAGTAAAGAATTTTTTGTGGAGGCTACGGCCTATACAGCAAACTGTAATGGATGTTCTGGAAAAACAGCAACAGGCTTTGATCTTCGTTCTAACCCAAATGCAAAAATTATAGCTGTAGATCCGAACGTTATTCCACTAGGTGCAAAAGTGTGGGTTGAAGGCTATGGCTATGCAATAGCGGCAGATACAGGTGGAAACATTAATGGTCATAAAATCGATGTTTTCTTTCCTTCTAAATCAGAAGCTTACAGCTGGGGACGAAAGAAAGTAAAAATAAAAATATTAAAGTAATTGCTGGTAAGAAATTCTTTAAAATGCAGAGAAATTTTTTCTCTGCATTTTACTTTTCTCTATATCCATTGGATAATAAGAAAAGTGTATAAAAGAGAAACTAACGATGATCAGTTTGTTTATTTCTATATAATTTGACGTAAATGACAAATATAAGGTTTCACATTTTGGAGGAAAAAATGAAAATTAAAGAAATTATCGTTGTTGAAGGAAAAGATGATACAGTTGCCATAAAGAGGGCAGTGGAAGCTGATACAATTGAAACGAATGGATCTGCTATTGATCAAAAGATAATAGAACAAATAAAATTAGCTGCTGAAGTGCGTGGTGTCATTATTTTTACTGATCCAGATTTTCCTGGTGAAAAAATACGCAAAAAGATTATTGAAAAGGTACCGAATTGTAAGCATGCATTCTTGCCGAAGGAACTTGCAAAGCAGAAAAATGGGAAGAAAATTGGCGTTGAACATGCAAAACCAGAAGACATTCGAAAAGCGCTAAAGGGTGCTCATCTTATGGAAACTGAACCTTTAGAAATAATAACAAAACAAGATTTAATATATTACAGATTGATTGGAGATCCAAATGCCAAAACAAGAAGAGAAAAACTAGGGGAAATTTTAAATATTGGCTATACAAACGGTAAACAATTACTTAAACGTTTGCAAATGTTCCAAATTTCACGGGAAACCTTTATGCAAGCGATGGAACAGATTTTTCAGGAGGAACAAATAAATGGATAAGGATATTGCTACACCAGTTCGAACAAAAGCAGTACTAGATAAGTATGGATTTACATTTAAAAAATCTTTAGGACAAAACTTCTTAATTGATACGAATATTTTACGAAAAATCGTTAAAAATGCTGAACTAACCGAGATGAGTGGAGCAGTTGAAATTGGACCTGGAATTGGGGCGTTAACGGAACAACTGGCAAAAGTATGTAAGAAAGTAATCGCTTTTGAAATCGATCATCGGTTGATTCCTGTGCTTAAGGATACATTATCTCCATATCCTCATGTATCGATTATTCATCAAGACTTTTTAAAGGCAAATGTAAATCAAGTACTCAGAGATTATTTTTCAGATGACCAGGAGATTTCAATTGTTGCCAATTTGCCTTACTATATTACAACCCCGATTATTATGAAGTGTTTAGAGGATAAATTACCGTTTAAAAATATGGTCGTTATGATGCAAAAAGAAGTAGGTGACCGCATTGTAGCAAAGCCAGGTACAAAAAATTATGGTTCTCTAACTCTTGCTATTCAATATTTTACAACTGCAGAAATCGTCTTGCATGTGCCGAAAACGGTGTTCATCCCACAACCTAATGTTGACTCAGTGGTTGTTCGGTTGCGTAAACGTGAAAAGCCAATTGTAGAAGTAAAGGATGAGTCTTTTTTCTTTAAAGTTATTAAATCAAGTTTTGGTCAACGGAGAAAGACAATTTTGAATAATTTAACAAACTCGTTTGAACAAGGAAAAGAGAAGAAAGAATTAATACTTGCTTGTTTAAATTTGGCAGAAATTGATCCGAAAAGAAGGGGAGAAACGTTAACAATTGAGGAATTTGCTAAATTAAGTGATGTTTTGTATGACAATTTTAAGTAGAGAATACAGGTTTGGTCCTTTTTAGTATGAAAAGGAACCAAACCTTTTTTGTATTTCCCTCTACTTTTTTACTTTCACCAATTTTTGTCTATTTGCATAGCCTATAAAAGCCTGTGAACTTAATCTAGAGGTGAATGTAATGGATATTCAAATTAATCAAATTGTAGGGAGAAAGTCGTATCATTGTGACATTCCCTTTCGGGTCATTCGGTTATATAAGCACAATGGAGAAATGTTTGCCTTACTATATGGGGAAGATATTCGTTTGATTGCAGATGCTCCGATCGGTGATTTAACCATTTTAGATCAACAAACAAAAAATCGTATACTAGCTCCTTATAGACAAATGGAAGAACAATCAAATTATTTATTTCGGCAAGACTTCCAAAGCATAAGAGAAAAGAAGGAATATGAAACGACTTCAGGATATCAGTCTGACCTGAAACTTTTCCAATTGCCAGGGAAGGTTCTACATGTGGATGGAGATTCCAATTACTTAAAGAAATGTCTTGCTTTATATAAAAAATTAGGAGTTCCTGTTTATGGAACGTTTTGTGAAGAAAAAGAAATGCCTTTTCAAGTACCGTTGCTTGTCGATCAAGTTCGCCCAGATATATTAGTTATTACTGGTCATGACTCGTATTCAAAACAAAAGGGGAAGCAAAATGATATTCGTGCTTATCGACATTCAAAAGACTTTGTGCTGACAGTTCAAGAAGTGAGAAAGAAATATCCGAATTTAGATCAATTAATTATTTTTGCAGGCGCCTGTCAATCCCATTTCGAGTCATTAATTAATGCTGGTGCCAACTTTGCTAGTTCACCCCTTAGGGTAAATATCCATGCCTTGGATCCGGTTTATATTGTTTCAAAATTAAGTTTTACACCGTTTACTGAACAAATTAATGTTTGGGATATCCTACGAAATACGATTACTGGTGAAAAAGGAATAGGTGGTATAGAAACAAAGGGTGTACTTCGATTAGGAATGCCTTACCACCCAAATTATGGTGAAAGGGAATAAAAAGAGACTAGATTTAAAAAGTTAACGTTCCATCGTTAACTTTTTTATCAATCCTTTGAAAACACTTAGTGATGTATATACATAATTTGTTTTAAATGGGAAAGCCTAAAAACTGTGAATAAAAGTATTAAAAATAAATCAAATTTTTGTTGACAAACATTTTTTATCCCTGATATAATTTATTATTTTACCATTGACACATTTTTATTAATTTGCTATACTAATTTATAGTGAGGTGTAGAAGTTATGCCAAAAACATTGTCTGAAATTAAAAAAAATCTTGATTGTAATTTAGGAAAGCGCCTCTTGTTACGAGCGAATGGAGGTCGTAAAAAAACAATTGAACGAACAGGTGTTCTCGCTGAAACTTATCCAGCTGTGTTTGTAATTGAATTAGATCAAGATGAGAATTCCTTCGAACGTGTTTCTTACAGTTATGCTGATGTTTTAACAGAAACTGTACAACTTACTTTTTACGAAGATAAGCAAGAATTAGTTTAATAAAAATTGTAGTAAACCATAATATTTGGTAATTTTACCGGTATCTATTGATACGGGTATTTTTTTTGTCATCAGTTAACATTGTTATAGAAAATTCTTGATGGATATGTGGTTATGTTTATTTGAATAAAATTTCTTTTTTTGTTTTCCCTTGAATGAATATTAAGGTGAAGTGAAAACTAAAGATAGTCATGGCAAGGGAGGCGTTGTTTAATTGGGAAGAAGAGGCATTATGTCAGAAAAAATGAAAATTGAACTGGCAAAAGAGCTTGGGTTTTACGATGTTGTTCAAAAAGAAGGCTGGGGCGGTATTCGAGCAAAAGATGCCGGAAACATGGTGAAACGAGCAATTGAGATTGCACAAGAACAGCTGATGAACAACAGTAAACAGTAAGTATCTCTTTCATATCCGATATACAACAAAAATATGCCATGACTGGCTGTCCTCCAAAGAGGGCAGTCTTCATTTGTGTACAGAAAGGTCAAACAATTTGGCATTTTTTCCTCGTATATGTTTTGTGGTAAAATAAGACAAAATTATACATATTCTTAAAGTAGGTGGACGTATTGAAAATGCTCATAAAAGCTCCTGCAAAAATAAATTTATCATTAGATGTCCTATATAAGCGAGATGATGGCTTTCATGAGTTAGAAATGATTATGACAACAATTGATTTAGCTGATCGAATTGAATTAGAATTACTAGATGAAAATCGCATTGTTGTTCAATCTCAAACTCGATTTGTACCTGATGATGAACGGAATTTAGCCTATAAAGCAGCAAGTTTAGTTAAAGACCGATTTTCAATAAATAAGGGTGTTGCGATCAAAATTGATAAGAATATTCCTGTAGCTGCAGGCCTTGGTGGTGGAAGTAGTGATGCAGCAGCAGTGTTAAGGGGATTAAATAAATTATGGAATTTGCAATTATCAATAGATGAATTAGCGCAGTTGGGAGCTGAAATTGGTTCGGATGTTTCCTTCTGTGTTTATGGTGGGACAGCCTTAGCTAAAGGGAAAGGCGAAGTTATTACTCCTCTGCCAGCTCCACCAAAATGTTGGGTTGTATTAGCAAAACCTTCAATCGGTGTTTCTACTGGTGAAATATATAAAAAGCTTGAACTGGAAAATTTAGAACATCCCGATACACAAGCGATGTTAGAAGCTATTAATACTAGCAATTATGAAAAAATGTGTAGAAATTTAAGTAACGTATTAGAGTCAGTGACGTTAAATTTGCATCCTGAAGTGAAACAAATTAAGCGAGATATGAAGCGATTTGGAGCAGATGCTGTTTTGATGAGTGGAAGCGGTCCTACAGTATTTGCTTTAGTACAACATGATTCGAGAATGCAGCGAATTTATAATGGATTAAGAGGATACTGTAATCAAGTTTTTGCAGTTCGGATACTAGGGCAGCCAAACGAATGATTTTATAAAGTAAAAATTCGTCCGATACTTGATAAAACACGAATAATAATATAATATATTGTTATTAATATTCGTGTTTAGAGGTGAAGACATGAGCTGGAAAAGAAGTGAACGTTTAATAGATATGACAAATTACTTATTGAGTCATCCTCGTGATCTAATTTCTTTAACGTTTTTTGCGGAACGCTATAATGCGGCAAAATCCTCAATAAGTGAAGATATCACAATATTAAAAGATGTGTTTGAATTGCAAGGAATCGGTAAATTAATTACTATTCCGGGTGCAGCCGGTGGTGTTAAATATTTTGTACAGGTTAAAGAAGATCAAGTGAAACCATTTATTAAAAATTTATGTGAGCTGCTTGCTGTTCCAGATCGTCTATTACCTGGCGGATATTTGTATATGCAAGATATTATAGGAAATCCACAAATAACAGATCAAGTAGGGCGAATGTTTGCATCAAAATTTAGTGATCAAGAAATTGATGCGGTCATGACGGTAGCCACAAAAGGAATTCCATTGGCCTATGCAACAGCCCGTTATTTAAACGTACCAGTTGTTATTGTGCGGAAAGATACAAAAGTAACAGAAGGATCTACGGTAAGTATTAACTATGTTTCTGGCTCTACAAAAAGAATTCAAACAATGCTTTTAGCAAGAAAAAGTTTAAAAGAAGGTTCTCGTGTATTGATTGTCGATGACTTTATGAAAGCTGGTGGTACCATTAATGGAATGATTAGCTTGCTGAGTGAATTTAATGCTAGCCATGTTGGGATTGCTGTATTAATTGAAGCGGAAGAAGTAGAAGACCGGTTAGTCGAACAGTATACTTCTGTTGTGAAACTTTCCAATGTTGATGTACGTGAGAAAAAAATTACCGTAAGTGAAGGAAATTATTTTACGAAATAATCTCGATAAGAACACTTTGACTGCAGCTAATTACATTTATTTTTACTACAGATACCAATCTATTACTTTCATCGCCTTGAGAAATAAAAAATTTAAAATTTTTGATAGAAAAGAAGGATATTTCAAATTTTTGTAGAAACATTTAAGTAACTAATTTTTAAGGTGGTGAAATAGATGGAAGTAACAGATGTAAGATTACGCAGAGTAAATACGGATGGACGTATGAAGGCAATTGCTTCAATTACGTTAGACAATGAATTTGTTGTCCATGATATTCGTGTAATCGATGGTAATAACGGATTATTTGTAGCGATGCCTAGCAAACGTACACCAGATGGTGAATTCAGAGATATTGCTCACCCAATCAACTCTGCAACCAGAGGTAAAATTCAAGATGCTGTACTAACCGAATATCATCGTCAAGGCGAGGCTGAAGTAGAGTTAGAAGAAGCTGGGGCTTCCTGATAAAATAATAGCATCTAAGAGCCTACAAGAATGTAAGGCTCTTTTTTTGTGCAGCATATTTTTCCAAAAATTTCCTATAAACCTCCATTTCATTTCCCACAATATAAATCTTCCTATTATAGGTTCTCACTTTAATCAATTACCCTAATTTATTTTTTGAAAACAACTCGGGTTGTTCCTTGAAATGAGATGATTTTTAAGATATTATTCAATATGGAAAGAAAGCTATATTGGAGGGCACATATGTCAAGTCGATTTGTAGTTATATTAGCAGCTGGACAAGGGACTCGTATGAAGTCAAAACTATATAAAGTACTTCATCCTGTATGTGGTAAGCCAATGGTTCGTCATGTTCTAGACCAAATGAAAGAGATACAGGCTGAAAGTGTCGTGACTGTTGTAGGTCATGGAGCAGATATGGTCAAATCAGAACTCGGTGATGAATGTGAATATGTACTTCAAGCTGAACAACTAGGTACTGCTCATGCTGTTATGCAAACAAGTCAGCTTTTAAAAGGAAAACAAGGGACTACTCTTGTTGTTTGTGGAGATACACCTTTGTTGAAAGCTGAAACGATTAATGCACTAATGAATCACCATATTAAGGAAAATGCAAAAGCTACTATACTTACAAGTTATGCTGATGACCCAACAGGATATGGACGGGTTATTCGTAACGAGCACGGTTATGTAGAAAAAATCGTTGAACATAAAGATGCGACCGATGAAGAAAAACAAGTAAAAGAAATAAATGCAGGTACGTATTGTTTTGACAATCAATCATTGTTTAATGCATTGGAAAAAGTATCGAATGAAAATGCCCAAGGAGAATATTATTTACCCGATGTTATTGAAATTTTAAAATCAGAAGGTGAAATAGTCACAGCTTATAGTACTGATGATTTTACGGAAACATTAGGAGTGAATGATCGGGTCGCTTTATCAAAGGCAGAAAAAATTATGCGTAATCGGATTAATGAAAGACATATGCGTAATGGTGTTACTATCATTGATCCTGATCAAACGTATATTGAATCTGAAGTAGAGATAGGGCAAGATACAGTTATTTATCCAGGAACGGTTATAAAAGGTAAAACAACGATTGCGGAAAACTGTGTGATTGGTCCGCATTCTGAAATAGTAAACTGTCATATTGGTTGTGGTACAACCATTCGTCAATCTGTTGCACACGATAGTGAGATTGGTGTATCTGTTCAAATTGGTCCATTCTCTCATATTCGTCCTCAATCACAAATTGGTGATGAAGTCCGCATTGGAAATTTTGTAGAAATTAAAAAATCTACGTTTGGTAAAGGTAGTAAAGCTTCCCATCTTTCATATATAGGAGATGCTGAAGTAGGAAATAATGTAAATATTGGTTGTGGATCAATAACAGTAAATTATGATGGAGTTAAAAAGTATAAAACAATAATTGAAGATCATGTGTTTATTGGATGTAACTCTAATCTCGTCGCACCTGTGAAAATTGGTGAAGGTGCCTATGTTGCAGCAGGTTCAACGATAACAAAAGATGTTCCTAGCGAAGCGCTTTCAATTGCACGTGCCCGTCAAGAGAATAAGGAAAACTATGTACAAAAATTAAAAAAGAAAAGAACAAACTAGGGAGGTTCACCATGTCTAACGTGTACCCAGACAATCATCTTAAATTATTTTCGCTGAATTCAAATCGTGCATTAGCAGAAGAAATTGCTGAGGTAATGGGAGTAAGTCTTGGAAAAAGCTCTGTTACTCGATTCAGTGATGGAGAAGTACAAATAAATATCGAGGAAAGTATTCGTGGATGTGATGTATTTGTAGTCCAGTCAACTTCTAATCCAGTTAATGAACATTTAATGGAATTATTAATTATGATTGATGCTTTAAAGCGGGCATCAGCACGAACAATTAATATTGTTACTCCATATTATGGTTATGCCCGTCAAGATAGAAAAGCCCGTTCTCGTGAACCGATAACTGCAAAACTTGTAGCAAATTTATTGGAAACAGCCGGTGCAACTAGAATGATTGCAATTGACTTGCATGCGCCACAAATTCAAGGATTTTTCGATATTCCAATTGATCACTTAATGGGTGTACCAATTTTAGCTGATTATTTTGAAAAGAAAAATCTTGAAGATATCGTCATTGTTTCACCAGACCATGGTGGAGTGACCCGTGCAAGAAAAATGGCAGATCGTTTAAAAGCACCAATTGCGATCATTGATAAACGACGTCCAAAACCAAATGTGGCAGAAGTAATGAATATTGTAGGTAATATTGAAGGTAAAACATGTATTATTATTGATGATATTATCGATACCGCTGGAACCATTACTTTAGCCGCTAATGCACTAGTAGAAAACGGTGCACGTGAAGTATATGCATGTTGTACACATCCTGTACTTTCAGGACCTGCCATTGAGCGAATTGAACATTCAAAAATCAAAGAGTTAGTAGTTACAAATACGATTAAGTTACCAGAAGAAAAACAAATCGATAAAGTTCAACAACTATCAGTTGCACCATTATTAGCGGAAGCCTTAATCCGAATTTTTGAACATCGTTCGGTAAGTGATTTATTTTAAACATTCTTATGGTTGATATAAGCATAAATTGGACACAATAATTAGTAGTTTTAAAAAATTACTAATGAAAGAGGTGTCCACTTTATGTCTTTTGTACTACATGCAAAAGAAAGAGGTCGACTTACTCGACATGAACTAAAAACATTAAGGGATAATGGGAATGTTCCGGCCATTATTTATGGTAGAAATATAAATAATATACCGATTTACGTTGATCAGGCCGATTTTTTAAAAGGTATTAAAGCAGCAGGAAGAAATGCGTTGCTTTCAATTGATGTGTCTGGAAAACAACATCAGGTGATTATGCGTACGTACGAGGAAGATGCTTTATCAAGAGAAATTATACATATAGACTTTTTAGCTGTAAATCCTTCTTCACTTATTACAACTGAAGTTCCTGTAACGTTAGTAGGTGAGTCTCTAGGTGTACAAGAAGGAGGCGTATTACAGCAGTCTTTATATGAGTTATCCATTTCTAGTAAGGCATCGGATATCCCAGAATCTATTGATGTCGATATAACAAACTTAGACATTGCGGAAACAATCTATATAAATGATATAAGAGACCGTTTTCCATTTGAAATCAATCATGAAGATACTGAAGTCATTGTATCAATTTTACCACCGAAACAAGAAGAAGTTATTCATACAGGTGAAAAACAATCCTCTACTATGCCGGAAGATATTGAAGTTAAAGAAGAAAGTGAGTAACTTCATATAGGTTTTCGGTCGTTCGTAAACTGATATACAATTAGACCGAAATTTTATAGTACAATTTTTTATAGGGGCTGTCCAGACGATCAGCCCCTTTATCCATTGTTCCGTTCCAGTGCAGACAAAAAGCATCCTTTATTGTTTTGCTTGGTTAAATCTATCTAGCTATAAAACAATGATATTCGACAATCAGGTCAGAGAAATTGGAGGGAAACAGGTGAAATTAATTGTTGGTCTTGGAAATCCTGGAAAAGAGTATGAAGAAACACGGCATAATATTGGCTTTAAAGTAATTGATGAATTATCAAAAGAACTTCAAATTCCTTTAAATGAATCAAAGTTTAAAGGTTTGTATGGAAAAGGAAATATTAATGGTGAACGTGTTCTATTATTAAAACCAATGACTTATATGAATTTATCAGGCGAAGCCGTATCAGCATTAATGAATTTTTATAAAATATCTGCAGAGGAACTGCTCGTCATTTATGATGAGCTTGATTTACCTGTTGGCAAAATCCGTTTGCGTTATAAAGGTAGTGCAGGAGGACATAACGGAATTAAGTCGATTATTCAACATATTGGAACTCAGGAATTTAAACGAATACGGATAGGAATTGATCGACCAGAAAGAGGCAAATCTATATCCGATTATGTTTTAGGTAAGTTTAACAAAGAGGACATTCCAATCATTGAAGAAATGGTTCAAAAAAGTGTTAAGGCTTGTGAAGAGTGGATTGATAAACCTTTCTTAGAGGTAATGAATATATATAATCAGTAATAAACATTCCATTGTTTAGAACAAATCTTATTATGAAGAGGACAAAATTTGGTATACTGTTAAATGAATAAGCACTTCTTGTATGGTCAATAATATTATAAAAGACCATTTCAGGGAGTGAAAACAGTGGCAATCCACTATACTTGTCGTTATTGCGGGATAGACATTGGGACAATTACACATTCTTCAGTTGATGCACAATCACTTGGTTTCCATAAATTAACAGAGGATGAACGATTGGACATGATACAGTACGATAGTAAAGGGAACATTCATGTGAAAAGTATTTGTGAAGATTGCCATGAGTCGTTTATGACAAACCCTATGAATTATGAAAACGATTATATTATTCATTAGCTTTGGATGTAACCAAGGCGTTTTTCTATTTAAAATTATTATCATTTTTTCAAAGTTTATAACAAAAATGGACGCGAATCAGTAAAGAAATACGTTCAAATGCTTCTAATGACGGAAAATTCGATATTTTTATATAATTCAGAAATAATTAAACTATAACAATATGAAACAAAGATAAACATAAACAAGAGAGGAGGCGTTCCATGAAAGGTTTAGTCTCAACATTAATGGAAAAAGATGATGTGTTAACGATTATAAATGGAATAGAGGAAGGACTTAAAGAACAACTTGTTACTGGTCTTTCAGGATCAAGCCGCCATTTGTTTGCAGCTTGTCTTTATAAAAAAATGAATCGACCACTATTTATTGTGACTTATAATATGTTACAGGCCCAAAAGATATATGAAGATTTAGGACAAATTTTTCCGTCAGAGCAATTATATTTATATCCAGCAGATGAATTAATAGCTGCCGATTTAAGTGTTGCAAGTCCTGAACTTCGGGCACAAAGGATTGAAACAATAAATTTTTTGTGTAAGAACGAGCAAGGTATCGTCATTGCACCGATCGCTGGCTTAAGAAAAATTTTACCACCAAAGAAATTATGGGAAAGCTATTTAATGCAATTAAGAATAGATGATGAAATTGATCTTGAAGAAACGATTCATGCTTTTGTTCAGATGGGTTATTCTCGTAATGAAATGGTTTCTGCACCAGGAGAGTTTAGTGTTCGTGGTGGTATTATTGATATTTATCCATTAACAGAAGAAAATCCAATACGTATAGAGTTATTTGATAATGTCATTGATTCAGTTCGTTATTTTAATATTCATAATCAACGTTCATTGGAAAAACTAGACTCGATTATAATTGGACCCGCAACAGAAATATTATTAGAAGCTAGTCATTATGAGCGATTAGCAGGCAAATTAGAACAAGCGTTGGCAGACAGTTTGAAAAAAATAAGGGATGAAAAAGTAAAAGAATCTCTTGTGTTCGAAACCGAACACGATTTAGAACTGATTAAGCAAGGTCAACAACCAGAACAAATTTTTAAATATCTTTCCTTTGCTTACGAAAAACCAGCAAGTTTAATAGATTATTTAATGCCTAATACGATCATTTGCATGGATGAAATCAGTCGAATTGTTGAAACGAAAGATTCATTAGAAAAAGAAGAAGGCGAATGGCAAGTAAGTTTAATTGGTGAGGGGAAACTTGTTCATTCGGCTTGGGTTAGTCACGATGTAATGAAAATTATACAGGAAGCAAATCGACCCATTGTGTACTTTTCTTTATTTTTACGTCATATTCAAAATGTTAATCCACAAAACATTATTAATATTTCCGGTAAACAAATGCAAAATTTCCATGGCCAAATGAATATTTTAAAAACGGAAATGGACAGATGGCAAAAGAGTAATTTTACCGTTATTTTCCTTGGTGCTGATGAAAAACGGGTTCAAAACTTAAACCGTGTGCTAGATGATTACTCCATTGACTTCATTAATAATCTTGATGGTGATAAGCTATTACAGGGGAAGTCGCAAATTATTCAAGGTCAGTTAAATTCAGGCTTTGAACTACCGATGTATAAACTTGCCGTGATTACGGAAGCGGAGCTCTTTAATAAAAAAATGAAGAAACGTCCTTCTCGGTCTGCTAAACTTTCTAATGCTGAGAAAATCCAAAGTTACAGTGAGTTGAAGGTTGGCGATTATGTTGTTCATGTTAATCACGGTATTGGTAAATATTTAGGCATTACAACTTTGGAAATTAATGGTGTTCATAAAGATTATTTACAAATTAAATATCAAGGAACTGATAAGCTGTTTGTTCCTATTGATCAAATTAATTTAGTCCAAAAATATGTCGGTGCAACAGAAGGAAAAGAACCGAAATTATATAAATTAGGCGGTTCCGAATGGAAACGGGTAAAACGTAAGGTTCAATCTTCTGTTGAAGATATTGCTGATGATTTAATTAAACTTTATGCTGAACGGGAAGCTTCTAAAGGTTATGCCTTTTCACCAGATGGAGACATGCAGCGGGAATTTGAAGCTTCTTTTCCATATAAAGAAACCGAAGATCAACTTCGTTCTATTCAGGAAATAAAAAAAGATATGGAACGATCTAGACCGATGGATCGATTGCTTTGTGGTGATGTTGGTTATGGGAAAACTGAAGTTGCTCTCCGTGCAGCTTTTAAGGCGATTATGGACGGGAAACAAGTTGCCTTTTTAGTACCTACAACCATCCTTGCCCAACAACATTATGAAACAATGCAAGAACGCTTTGCTGATTATCCAATCAAAATTGGAATATTAAACCGTTTTCGTACAAGAAAGGAACAGCAGGAAACGATTAAAGGATTAAAAAATGGAACAGTAGATATTGTTGTAGGTACCCATCGTTTGTTATCAAAGGATGTTACTTACCATGATTTAGGTCTTTTAATCATTGATGAAGAACAAAGGTTCGGTGTTACCCATAAAGAAAAAATAAAAAAGTTAAAAACCAACGTAGATGTATTAACTTTAACTGCGACACCAATACCAAGGACACTTCATATGTCGTTACTCGGTGTCCGTGATTTATCCGTAATAGAAACACCGCCGGAAAACCGGTTCCCTATTCAGACATATGTTATGGAAATGAATCTTGCACTAGTTAAAGAAGCAATTGAACGTGAATTGGCTCGAGAGGGGCAAGTGTATTATTTATATAATCATATTGAGGATATTGAAAGAAAAGCAGAAGAAATATCGATGCTAGTGCCGGATGCAAAAGTGCTTTATGCCCATGGAAGAATGACGGAACGGGAATTAGAAAATGTCATTCTGTCATTTTTAGAAGGTGAAGCAGATGTATTAGTGACGACAACTATTATAGAAACAGGTGTGGATATCCCTAATGTAAACACCTTGATTGTAGAAAACGCAGATCGAATGGGTCTTTCACAATTGTACCAATTGCGTGGTCGTGTTGGTCGTTCTAATCGTGTGGCTTATGCTTATTTTACGTATAAGAAAGATAAAGTATTGACTGAAGTTGCAGAAAAACGATTACAAGCAATTAAAGAATTTACTGAACTTGGCTCTGGTTTTAAAATTGCGATGCGTGATTTATCAATCCGCGGTACAGGAAATATCCTTGGTGCACAACAACATGGATTTATCGAATCTGTTGGATTTGACTTGTATTCGCAAATGTTGAAGGAAGAAATTGAGAAGAGAAAAGGTGACTTACCAAAACAAGAAGAACACGAAGTTGAAATTGATATTGATATTGATGCATATATTCCAGATCGATATATACGTGATGGTTATCAAAAAATTGAGATGTATAAACGTTTCCGTGGGATAACGGAAATGGAGGAAATTAGAGAATTGCAAGATGAAATGATTGACCGATACGGAGATTATCCAGACGAAGTGGATCGATTATTTACGATAGCGAAAATGAAAGTTATTGCAAAACAAGTGGGTATAGAAACAGTGAAGAAAATAAAGGATGATGTTCAATTAATTTTTAGTGAAGAAGCATCGAAAAATATCCGTGCTCAAGAATTAGTACAATTATATAAACCTTTTGGTCGGAAGGTTGGTTTTGGAATGGATGGTGAAAAGTTTAAAATTGTACTATATACAACAAAAATGAGTGTAAATGAATGGTTCCCTATCCTTGCATCTATGGTAGACGAAATCTTAAAAATTGCCGCAGTAAATTATAAATCCAATCCCTCATTTCCTTCCTAATAATCCTCATTAAGCAATTGGTAAAGTTCCCCACATTTGGCAAAATTATTTAGTACAAGAAAAAGTTTTAGAATATGTATAGAACTTCCCATATGAAAGATAATAATTGTAGAAAAGGATGATGATTCCAAAATACAAGGGGTACATTTCCAATTTACAAATGGTGACAGCCCTTCTTGTTTATTGGAACATAAAAACAAACGTCGACGTCTGTTATTTTATTTTCAGTATAAAAATCATCAGAGGAAAGTGAGGCATCATAAGATGAAAGCAACAGGTATTGTTCGTCGAATTGATGATTTAGGTCGAGTAGTGATACCAAAGGAAATTAGAAGGACATTGAGAATACGTGAAGGGGACCCGTTAGAAATTTTTGTTGACCGAGATGGTGAAGTCATCCTAAAAAAATATTCACCAATCAGTGAGTTAAGCGATTTTTCAAAGGAGTATGCTGAGGCTTTATTTGATAGCTTAGGTAATCCAGTCCTTATTTGTGATAGAGATTCAGTTATTGCTGTAGCAGGTGGTTCAAAAAAGGAGTACTTAAATAAAAATATTAGCGATATCGTTGAAAAGGTAATGGATGAACGTACATCAGTTCTTGTTACAAATGAAAGTTCTGTATCCATTGTAGAAGGTAATGAAGAAACATTAGCCTCATATACGATTAGTCCGATTGTTGCCAATGGTGATCCTATAGGTGCTGTCATTATATTGTCTAAAGATCATTCACTTGGTGAGGTAGAGAAAAAATCTGCAGAAACAGCAGCAGGATTTTTAGCCAGACAGATGGAGCAGTAATTTATGAACAAGACTCAGTTAAGGACGTAGGAGGATAAAGTTTTTTCAAAATGGATTAGAATATGAACCCCCTATCTCCGAATTCGGGACTCGCCAATATGCGAGTCTTTTCTAATGATGGATATCAAACCTCATTTAAAGGTAAGCATGTTTATATTGAAAATCTTTCCTCATCACAACTGCAAACATTTTTCCTCTTAATTAAATTGTTTTTATTTCCAATTGATGGTACGTTATTTAAGTAAATATTAAAATAAAAATAGGTGTCAAAATGTTTGAAGGAACAGAAAAGAGGCAATTACTTTTACAAGGTACATTTATTCTTTCAATGGCAGCTTTAATGACAAAAATATTAAGTGCTGTTTATCGAATTCCTTTTCAAAATATTGTAGGTGACATAGGATTTTATATTTACCAGCAAGTCTATCCCTTTTATGGAATAGCAATCTCTCTTGCTACTTACGGATTTCCAGTTATTATTTCTAAATTATATGCAGAATTATTAAGTTCAGGTGAAAAGCAAAAAGCTGAGCGTATGCTCTTTCCTACATTAATAGGGATTTTTCTTCTTTGTTTTTTTTGTTTTTTCTGTATTTTTTATTTCTCTTCTTCTATTGCAACAACAATGGGGGATGCGAATCTTAAACCTATGATCAGTCTTGTTTCCTTTTCCTTTTTACTCGTTCCGTTTATCTCTGTCTTACGGGGGTATTTCCAAGGAAAGGGAATGATGGTACCGACAGCTATGTCTCAAATTGGTGAACAATTTATTCGTGTTACATTTATATTAATGACAGCTGTATTATTTGTGAATGCTGGAGAAAGTTTATATCGTGTTGGTCAAGGGGCAATTCTTTCATCGATTTTTGGCGGTGTTTTTGCCATTTTTATGTTAACTTGCTTTTTTCTTTTTAATAATAAAAAGAATATAAAAGTTGCTTTCCTTATAAACTTAAAAGAAAGTTTACCTATTATAAAGACTGTTATCATTCAAGGATTAGCTATTTGTGTTAGTAGTTTAACATTGGTATTATTCCAAATGTGTGATGCTTTTCAAATTTTTTCTGTATTAAAGAATCTCGGAATACCGATAGAAGAAGCTCAGCAAATAAAAGGTATTTATGATCGAGGTCAACCTCTACTTCAACTCGGTCTTGTTCTTGCGACATCTCTCTCTTTATCAATTGTACCTATTATTGCATCAATGAAACAGAAGGGAAAAGATATCACAAGTTACATTAGGCTATGTATACAAATTAGTATTACTGTTGGTGCAGCTGCAACTGTCGGTTTAATTCTTATTATGAATGAAGTTAATACGATGCTATTTCAAAATGATGATGGTTCTTATGTCTTACGGATTTTGATGATTGCCATTTTGTTAGCTTCATTTAGTATGTCAGTTAGCGCCATGTTACAAGGTCTAGGTTATGTTTATTTTCCAGCCTTTGTTGTATTAACCGGTCTGGTCATTAAAGTAATATTAAACCAGTTACTAATCCGTCATTGGGGTGTTACTGGGGCAGCACTTGCTACGGTTATAGCGTTATCTTTTGTTTCATTTTTTTTGTATTGGAAATTACATAAAAATGTTTCGATCAAACTACTGCATCGAGAATTTATAACCAAATTGATATTCTCTTTATGTACCATGATACTTGTAGTTCTATTTATTCAATTTACCGGTAGCTTTTTAAAGGAGTCTATTAATGAATACCGCTTTTATGCAAGTATATTTTCGCTTTTAGCCTCGTTGTTAGGTGGAGTGGTATTTTTAATTTCACTGTTATGTAGCGGTATTTTTACAAGAGAAGCACTAGAAATGATCCCTTTTGGTAAAAAGATGTATTTGTTTTTTAATAGAAAAAATGAGGTGAAGACATGAGTAGTATAACGATTGTTGGTTTAGGTGCAGGTGATATAAACCAACTCCCCTTAGGTGTTTATCGAACATTAAAGGGAGATAGACCCATTTATTTACGAACGAAGGAACATCCGGTAGTTAATCAACTAGCACAAGAGGGTGTAAAATTTACTTCCTTCGATTATCTTTATGAGGAAAAGAATCAATTTGAAGATGTATATCGCTTGATTGTCGAAGAACTATGTAAAGAGGCAAAAGATAAAGATATTATTTATGCGGTACCAGGGCACCCGATGGTCGCCGAAAAAACGGTTCAATTATTAATAGAGAAAAAGGACCATGATATCCGTTTGGAAGGGGGACAAAGCTTCCTTGATGCTTTATTCCAATCGGTTCTTGTTGATCCAATAGAAGGTTTTCAGTTACTTGATGGTACAGATATCAAAAAAGAAGAAGTTCAACCTACTCAACATATTATTATCGGACAAGTTTATGACCAAATGATAGCATCCCATGTAAAGCTTGAATTAATGGAAATATTTCCAGATTCATATGAGATTTATATCATTACCAATGCTGGTCTGCCTAATGAGGTTGTAAAGAAGTTACCGTTATATGAACTTGACCATGATTTTAAAATTAGTAATTTAACAAGTTTATATATCCCACCTGTAAAGGATGAAACCATTTTATATAAACAATTTTCCTATTTACGTCAGGTGATTGCGACACTTCGAGGACCACATGGGTGCCCGTGGGATAAAAAGCAAACCCATGAATCTTTAAAAAAATATTTACTTGAAGAAGCCTATGAATTACTTGAGGCTATAGATGAAAATGATGATGACCATATAGTAGAAGAGTTAGGTGACGTGCTATTACAAGTGATGCTGCACGCCCAAATTGGAGAAGATGAAGGTTATTTTACAATTGATGATGTTATTGAATCCATCACGACTAAAATGATTCATAGGCATCCCCATGTGTTCGCAAATGTTGTTGTAGAGAGCGCTAGTGATGTTGTATCTAATTGGCAAAAGATAAAAGAGAATGAAAAGGGAAGAAGATCAACGACTACATTCTCTGACATACCAAAGGGACTTCCAGCACTACTTTATGCAGAGGAACTTCAAAAATCTGCCAAAAGAAAAGGGTTTGACTGGCAGGAAATTGAACCTGTTATCGAGAAAGTAAAAGAAGAACTGAATGAGTGGTTGGATGAGATAAAGGTTAATCCAAAATCAAAGCGGGTTCAATCTGAATTTGGCGATTTATTATTTTCTATGGTAAATATCGCAAGGTTTCTAAACATTAATTCAGAAGAAGCATTAATTCAAACAAATCAAAAATTTATCAGACGATTTGATTTTGTATGTGAAAAAGTAAAGGAAACAGGTAAAGATTTTTCTGAGTTTACCTTAGAAGAATTAGATCAATTTTGGAATATGGCAAAAGAAAATGGTTTATGAGTAGAAAGGAAAATCAACATGAGACTAGATAAATTTTTAAAAGTTTCTCGACTAATCAAAAGAAGAACTTTAGCAAAGGAAGTAGCGGATCAAGGGCGAGTTTTAATCAATGGTAAGCAGGCAAAAGCTAGCTCAGAAGTAAGCATTGGCGACGAGCTAGCAATTCGTTTCGGTCAAAAGATCGTCCACGTTAAAGTTGCAAAAGTTCAAGAGACGACAAAAAAAGAAGACGCAAGTTCAATGTATATAGTTATTAAAGAAGAAAGAGTAGAAAAAAATAATGTATAGATAGGTCCCTATAGCATTATTTCGGTTCCAAGCATCCCTCTCTTATAAAAACAAATCAATGGAAGTTTATCTAAACATTTCAAGTTCTATATCAAAAGGGACGAGCATATTTATTTTTAAGAGTAGAACTTGAAAAAGCGGGGGATGGAAAATGAGCCAATATTATGATCAGCCGAAAAGCACGAAGCCGACGGTTCAAGAACATGATGTTATTATGCGGGGGAGGAAAAATTTAGATATTACTGGTGTTAAACAAGTTGAAAGTTTTGATAATGAAGAGTTCCTATTAGAAACCGTAATGGGATATTTGGCGATTCGGGGACAAAACTTATCTATGAAAAATCTGGATGTCGATAAGGGAGTCGTTTCAATTAAAGGACGGATTTATGATCTTGTTTATCTTGATGAAAATCATGGAGAGAAAGCTAAAGGATTCTTTAGCAAGTTGTTCAAATGAGTTTGACAACACAATTTTATACAATGATTGCTATGATTGCAGTCGGCGGATACTTAGGAGCGGCTTTGGATACATATAGCCGCTTATTAAACCGTCGCAAAAGAAAGTTTTGGTTCATTTTTATCAATGATATCCTGTTTTGGGTTGTACAAGGATTAATCATTTTCTATTGTTTATACTCCGTAAATTTTGGTGAAATTCGCTTTTATATTTTTGTGGCACTTTTTTGCGGATTTGCATTTTATCAAAGTTTATTGAAAAATTTATATCAAAAGTTTTTAGAACTCCTCATCCGCTTTATTACTCGGACATATAACGTAAGTGCAAAGCTTACCTCGATGTTGCTTATTCGCCCAGTTATTGTTTTGTTTACATTTGTCATATCTATTGCCGTTGGAGTCGGTAAATTTTTACTTAAGCTTAGTACATTCTTAGGGGGAATTTTATTAACAATTTTTAAATTTTTCCTCCAACCATTGAACTATTTCGGTAAATTAAGCTGGAAACTTGTACCAAATTCATTTAAAATGAAATTGAATGTCATTTATAAAAAAATTATAAATTTTTACCAGAAAATATATACATTTTTCAATAAGAAAAAGAGATAAATGAAGGGAGGCCTGTTATAATGAGTAGTAATAATAAACGAGTACCGATCGTTAATCAATCTTATATGAATGAAAAAAAAGAGCAAAAGTTGATAGAAAGACGAAAGAAAAAGGGACTCATTCGCAGGCTGACCGTTTTCTCTATATTTGCATGTATTGTTATTGTTTCTTTTACATTAACACTCAAGTTACAACGAGAAACATTAAATGAAAAACAGTCAAAACTTAATGATTTACAAGTCCAATCAGAAGAGCTAGAACAAGAAAAAAAGACGTTACAACATGAAATAAAGAAATTGCAGGATGATGAATATATTGGAAAATACGTTAGACAGGAATATTACTTATCTGATGAAGGCGAAGTCATATTCACGATACCCGATGAGGAAAAAGAAGACGAAAAAACTGATGAAACCGTTGATTGACCTTATTAAGGTTTGAGACTATAATATAATAAATTGTACTTTTTGATTTTTTAAGGAGGAAGTTTCTTTTTATGTCAATTGAAGTAGGCAGCAAGTTGAAAGGTAAAGTTACGGGTATTACTAATTTTGGAGCGTTTGTAGAGCTGCCAGAGGGCTCAACTGGTCTCGTTCACATTAGTGAGGTTGCTGATACGTATGTTAAAGACATTAATGAATTTTTAAAAGTCGGTGATCAAGTTGATGTGAAAGTGATGAACGTTGGGAAGGATGGCAAAATTGGTCTATCCATTAAAAAAGCAAAAGATAATTATAAAAGTGAAAGTGGTAATAAAAACCATCGTTCACGAAATAACAGAAATGACCGTCAACAAGAAAACTTCGAACAAAAAATGGCTCGTTTCTTAAAAGATAGTGAAGATCGTTTAGCATCATTAAAGCGTCATACTGAATCGCGCCGAGGAGGTAGAGGAGCCCGAAGAGGTTAACTTGCTGTCGTTTAAATTGAATTGTTTCATAGTAGTGGTAATCAAATTTTGTTTTAATATATAAATGATAATAAGAGTTGTCCCATAATTTGGGGCAACTTTTTATTTTTTAGATTTAATAATGAATCTGGATAAAAATGAATATAGCCGAATAAAAGAGCGAAATTTAAAAACATTTAGACAAAATTTGATAATTTTCAGAAAATTGTCGTAACTTGCGCCCCTTGATATGACTGGATTCTTACAAAAACCTAGCTAATACCTATTTAAAAATTTTTAATTTTAATGTTTGAAATTGTTATCTTTTTAGAAAAAACGTAGGGAATCGTCGAACAATTTATAGAATTTACCTCTTTTTTTTGACAAACTTCTAATTTATATCGAATTATAATAGACAAAAATTAGTCGTGAGGTGTTTTCTATGAATAAATATCAAGGGAGTTTGGCGGAACCAATTCAAGAAAGGAAAACAGTAGACTTTAAACTATTACTGACTCGTTTTTTTGAAAACTTTAAAAAGAAACTACAAACAGTATTTTTTAGAAAAGGTCTATTATTATTTTTGGTTGGTTTTCTACTTGCAAGAGCTTTTATTTTATCGGGTTTAAGTCCTTTTAGTTTGCCTTTCTTTGCAGCTGTATTTGCCATTCGTAAAGATAAGGCTCCTCTTGCTTTAATTGGATTAGTTGCAGGATCTTTAACGCTATCTATAATCGATGGTTTATATACATTTGGCGTTATAAGTTTATTTCTCATACTAAATCGAATGATTAAGCACTTTATTTTTAATGAAATAAAAGCATTACCCTTTGTTGTATTTTTTACGATGTTAATAGGTCGGTTTATTTACTATTACATCGAAATACAAGAAGTTACATTATTTAATCTCATTATGACTGGAGTTGAGGCGAGTCTTGCTTTTGTATTAACGATGATTTTTTTACAAAGTATACCCCTTTTTTCAATCTCGAAACGGAAACAAACACTAAAAACAGAGGAAATCGTTTGTTTAATTATTCTGCTAGCTTCCATGATAACAGGTACGATTGGATGGTCGATAGAAAACGTTGAAGTCTCTCATATTTTTTCAAGGTATCTTGTGCTAATATTTGCTTTTACAACGGGTGCGACAGTTGGTGCTACCGTCGGGGTCGTTGTTGGGTTAATCTTTGGGCTTGCCCATATTGAAAGTTTTCCTGAAATGAGTTTACTTGCCTTTGGAGGATTATTAGGTGGTCTTTTAAAAGAAGGTAGAAAAGTCGGTGTTTCCGTTGGTTTAATCATTGCTACTCTATTAATTGGTATTTATGAACTAGGTACGGTATCGATTGTTACAAGTTTATATGAAACGTTTATAGCATCCATACTATTTTTCCTAACACCAAAATCTTTAACAAATGAAATTGCAAAACATACCCCTGGAACACCTGAGTTTACAGCTGAACAGCAGGCATATATGAGGAAAGTTCGTGATGTTACAGCAAATCGTGTCCACCACTTTTCAAAAGTTTTTACTGCACTAGCAGAGAGCTTCGAACAGCAACAGAAACGTGCAGTAGAAATGGACGAGGTAGCTATTATGAATGATATGTTAGCGGATGTAACGAAACATACTTGTATGAGTTGTTTTAAAAGAGAACATTGCTGGCAATATAGGACTGATAAAACCTATGGCAAAATGACAGAAATTATGACGGAATTAAAAGAAAATGATTTAATGATTTCTAATCGAACAGAACGAATGTGGGAACAATATTGCGTAAAAAATAAAAAGGTTATTGATGCAATGCAAAGAGAAATTTATTATCGGGAGGTAAGGGATAAGTTTAATTCTCAAATTCAAGAAAGTCGAAAAATTGTTGCTGATCAATTGTTTGGTGTTTCAGAAGTAATGAAAAATTTTGCGGAGGAAATTAAAAAAGAACGGGATTATAACGAAAAACAAGAGGAACAAATTTTAGATGCTATGCAATCGATCGGCATCGAAGTTGATCATATTGAAATTTATAGTTTGGAAAAAGGAAATATTGATATTGATGTTACGATACCATATTGCGGTGGTATGGGGCAGTGTGAAAAATTAATTGCTCCTTTATTATCAAGTATTTTAGGAGAAACAATTACAGTTTATCATGAAGAGTGTGGAAAGTATCCGAATGAAAATTGTCAAGCTACTTTCCGATCAGCCAAACGATTTGTTGTTGATACAGGGGTTGCCTATGCTGCAAAAAACGGAAAGTTTTTATCTGGTGATAGTTTTACAGAATTAGAGATTGGACAACGGAACTTTGCTATGGCTATCAGTGACGGGATGGGGAATGGAGAACGTGCTTATTTAGAAAGCAGAGAAACGTTAGATCTATTACAGAAAATATTATTATCAGGTATTGATGAAGAGGTGGCAATTAAATCTATCAATTCAATATTATCTTTACGTACTACAGATGAAATTTATGCTACGTTGGATTTAGCAATGATTGATTTGCAAAATGCGTCGACAAGATTCATAAAAGTCGGTTCAAGCCCTAGCTTTATAAAACGAGGAAATAAAGTATTAAAAGTGGAAGCGAATAATCTACCAATCGGTATTATTCCAGAGTTTGAAGTAGATGTTGTAAACGAACAACTCATGGCGGAAGATATTGTCATAATGATGAGTGACGGTATTTATGATGGACCAAAGTTTATCGAGAATAAAGATATTTGGTTAAAACGGAAAATAAGGGAGATTGAAACAGATGATCCACAAGCGATTGCTGATTTGATTTTAGAAGAGGTAATCCGGGCAAATGATGGTAGAATTGACGATGATATGACAGTCTTTGTAGCAAAGATCAAACACAATACACCTAAATGGAAAACAATTGAACCGATTTCGCTAAGAAAATTGGCTTAGGAATGTTCGTCAAATAGGTAAAAGTAAATGTTATAAATATTATGAGTATGTTGAGAAAGAAGGTAGCAATTATTGGTGGTGAATATTCAGTAAATTGGGTATATTTCCCCTCCAAAAAGGAAAGGATGGAGGATAGTAAATTTAGGAGGGGAATTTTATGAAAACAGGGACAATTAAGCAGATATTACTAATAACTGATGGCTGTTCGAACCATGGAGAAAATCCGATCGCAATGGCTGCTTTAGCGAAGGAGCAAGGTATTACCGTTAATGTCATAGGAGTAATGGAAAATGATGTGATTGATGAACATGGAATGAGGGAAATAGAAGGAATCGCTAGTCAAGGTGGTGGTGTTAGTCAAGTAGTATATGCTCAAAGCCTGTCGCAAACTGTCCAAATGGTCACAAGAAAAGCGATGACACAAACACTTCAAGGGGTTGTAAATCAAGAACTTAAACAAATCTTAGGATCTGAGATGTCAATGGAGAAACTACCGCCTGAAAAAAGGGGAGAGGTATTAGAGATTGTTGACGAACTGAATGAAACAGTGGATTTAGATATACTGATTCTTGTTGATACAAGTGCAAGTATGAAACATAAACTACCAACGGTAAAGGAGGCATTACTTGATCTATCACTTAGTTTAAATGCCCGAACAGGCAATAATCAATTTTCACTCTTTGTTTTCCCGGGTAAGAGGAAAGAGGTTGATAAATTACTCGATTGGACTCCGAAGCTTGAGTCATTAACAACGGTGTTTAATAAATTAACACCAGGAGGAATGACACCGACAGGTCCGGCTATAATAGAGGCAGTTCATCATTTTGAAAAAAGACGTACTCTAAAAGGCTTTTTATCTGGTGGTCATGATGAGGAGTTTTATGAAGAATCCATTTAATGTAAACTGTGGAACGGTAATTCAAGGGAAATGGCATCAGAATTCATATAAGGTAATAAAGGAACTAGGTAGTGGAGCAAATGGAACGGTCTATTTAGTAGATTTTAATGGGAATAAAGCTGCACTAAAAATTAGTTCTGAACCGATGACGGTGACTTCTGAAGTTAATGTTTTAAAATCTTTCTCTAAAGCCCAAGGGGTTACCCTCGGGCCTTCTTTATTGGATGTAGACGATTGGATCGTTGGAGGTCACCAATTTTCCTTTTATGTGATGGAATATATACAGGGAGTTCATTTTATTCCATTTTTACGTCAAAGTGGAATGACATGGCTTCCAATACTTGTATTACAATTACTTTCGGATATTGGAAATCTTCATAAACAAGGCTGGGTATTTGGTGATTTAAAACCTGATAATTTAATGATAACTGGACCACCCATTCGTATACGTTGCATTGATGTAGGAGGTACAACTGCAATTGGAAGAGCAATAAAGGAATATACAGAATTTTATGATCGAGGTTATTGGGGGCTTGGAACTCGAAGAGCTGAACCTTCTTATGATTTATTCGCAATTGCGATGATAATGATTAATAGTTGTTATCCGCAACGTTTCCCTAAGCGAGAAGGTGGCATTCGGCAATTAACTCGGGCTATAGATGCATCTCATGAATTAACAAAGTATAAAACTGTATTAATTAAAGCGTTAACAGGAAAATACCGAATCGCAGATGAAATGCGAAAAGATTTATTGAAGGTATTAAATGGTAGAACAGTGAGTGATCATAAAAGGACACACCGAAAAACAAGTCCAACGAAACAAAAGAAATCCGATCAAAGCAAGTTAAAAGGCGTATTAGAAACGATTATTATATTCATATTAATTTCTCTATTGTATGTCTATTATATATATGGTCAGATCTTTTAACTAACATTAAGGTAGGGATAAATACGATTCCTACCTATTTATTCAAGCCATTATTTTCTTTTTCTAATGTGTGAAAAAATATTTTAAAAATAATTGCCATTCATGTAAAATAAGATATAAACCTTATGATAAATGAGGAAGTAAGAAATGAATGAATTTGAAGAGAAAGTAAAAAAGTTCATAAGTCGTCATGAATTAATTCAAAAAGGTTCATCTATTTTAGTTGGTGTATCTGGTGGGCCCGATTCATTAGCATTACTTTATTTTTTGAAAAAGCATATAGAGTATTATGATATATCCATTTCGGTTGCGCATATGGACCATATGCTTCGAGGAAAACAATCATATGAGGAATTATTATATGTAAAGAGTATTTGCCAAGAATGGAATATCCCATTTGAAAGTATACAGGTTAATGTTTACGAAAAATCAAAGGAAAAGTATGGTAGCACGGAGGCAATCGCTAGGGAATTACGATATGATTTTTTTCAGTCTGTCATGGAAAAGAACAATATTCCAAATTTAGCTTTAGGACACCATGGAGATGATCAAATTGAAACCATTCTCATGAGGTTAACCAGAGGTTCTGAACTAAAAGCTACAGCAGGAATTCAAGTTAAACGACCTTTTGCTTCCGGGACGATCATTCGACCTTTTTTATGTGTTACAAAAGCAGAAATTGAAGATTACATTCGAAGGAACAACCTCAAACCTGTATATGATCATACAAATCAGCTAGATATTTACACTAGAAATCGCTTTCGAAATCATGTTCTCCCATTTTTAAAATCAGAAAATAAAAATGTTCATATCCATTTTCAGCAATTTAGTGAACAAATGTTAGAAGATGAAAAATTTTTAATGGATCTAGCAAAAGAAACATATAATAAGGTAATAAATAAAGAATGTAATGGTGACCTATCTGTTAATTTAATTGAGCTTAAAAAAGCACCATTTCCTTTACAAAGAAGATGTATTCAACTAATATTAAACTATCTTTACAAGAGCAAATTGCCAAAAGATTTAACTTCTATACATATTGAATCTATTTTAGAGATGGTGGATAAAAATAAACCTTCTGGACGAATTGATTTACCCCAAAAATTAAAAGTTTATCGTTCCTATGATTTTTGCATTTTTACATACCGTGAACAAACGAAAGAACCTTATTTTTATAAATGGTATAAAGGGGAGTCGATTGACTTACCGAATGGAAGGCAACTTGTGTTTAAAGAAGGTATTGTTCCCAATACCTATGGACCAGATATTTTTATTTTAGATAACAAAACCAAGTTTCCTTTGTACGTAAGAACACGAAAGAATGGTGACAGAATCCGTATTAAAGGAGTAGGAACGAAAAAAATTAAATCGCTCTTTATCGACTTAAAAATTCCGAAACAAGATCGGGACAAATGGCCGATTGTTACGGACCAAGATGATAACATACTATGGGTACCGGGCTTAAAAAAATCCATTTATGAAGCATCGGATCTAAAGAAGGGAAGTACCACTTTCTTACAATATGAATGAATTAGTCCAATTTATATTAACAATATAACACAATTTAAAGCAGATAACTTTAATTAATAACTTCTAGGAGGAGCAAATGAAATGAACCAAGATATTGAGAAAGTTTTAATATCAGAGGAAGAAATTCAAGAAAAGGTAAAAGAAATTGCAGGTGTTTTATCAGAAGAATATAAAGATCGTTTTCCTCTTGTAGTTGGTGTTTTAAAAGGAGCTTTACCGTTTATGGCCGATTTAATTAAACGGATGGATATTTATTTAGAAATTGATTTTATGGATGTATCTAGTTACGGTAAGGGAACAGTATCTTCAGGAGAGGTAAAAATTATAAAAGACCTTGATACTTCTGTAGAAGGTAGAGACATTTTAATTGTTGAAGATATTATTGATAGTGGATTAACTTTAAGTTATTTAGTTAATTTGTTCCATTACCGTAAAGCAAAATCAATTAAAATTGTTACATTACTTGATAAACCTGAAGGAAGAAAAATTGATATTAAAGCTGACTTATTTGGTTTTACAATACCGAATGAATTCGTTGTAGGCTATGGGTTAGACTATGCTGAAAAATATCGTAACTTGCCGTATATCGGTGTTTTAAAACCTGAAGTGTACAGTAACTAATCATTGAGTAATTAAACAAAAAATACATATATTTAATATATACTTAGAAACTGTTGTTTCATATTCTCTTTCAAGTGTTAAAATCAACCTATTTTCTTGTCATTATTTGTTTTTCTATGTTACTATTTAATAAGTTTTGTTTTCCCTTGAGAGGAGGTCAAGGATGAATCGTATATTTAGAAATACCGTATTCTATTTACTCGTTTTGCTAGTTCTAATTGGTATTATTAGTATATTTACCAATGGACAAGAAACGAATAATAAAATGACATATAATGAATTCATTACTCATCTTGAAAATGGTGATGTTGAATCAATTGAAGTCCAACCAGAAAGACAGGTTTATTATATTACGGGTAAATTAAAAAGTTACAGTGAAAATGAACAATTTACCGTAAATGTTTTACCAAGTCCTTCAGCTGTTGAGCGAATTGAGACTTTAGCAGAAGAAAAAGGAACGGAATTTGTGGTATTAATGGCAAAAGAAACAAGTGGGTGGATTCAATTACTTACATCCATGATTCCGTTTATTATCTTGATCTTCTTTATTTTCTTTTTATTAAATCAATCCCAAGGCGGCGGTGGCCGTGTGATGAACTTCGGTAAGAGTAAGGCAAAATTGTATACCGAAGACAAGAAAAAGGTTCGCTTTAAAGATGTAGCTGGTGCGGATGAAGAGAAACAAGAATTAGTTGAAGTAGTAGAGTTTTTAAAAGATCCGCGGAAATTTTCCGATCTTGGTGCACGAATACCTAAAGGGGTACTTTTAGTAGGTCCTCCAGGAACAGGTAAAACATTACTTGCTCGTGCTGTAGCAGGAGAAGCAGGAGTACCATTTTTCTCTATAAGTGGTTCTGATTTCGTTGAGATGTTTGTCGGTGTCGGTGCATCTCGTGTTCGTGATTTGTTTGAAAATGCGAAGAAAAACGCACCTTGTATTATCTTTATTGATGAAATTGATGCAGTAGGTCGTCAACGTGGAGCAGGACTTGGCGGCGGACATGATGAACGTGAACAAACATTAAACCAATTGCTTGTTGAAATGGATGGTTTTGGGGCTAATGAAGGGATTATCATTATTGCCGCTACAAACCGCCCAGATATACTAGATCCTGCGTTATTACGTCCAGGTCGTTTTGACAGACAAATTACAGTGGATCGTCCAGATGTAAAAGGAAGGGAAGCCGTCCTTAAAGTACATGCTCGTAATAAACCTTTAGATGAATCCGTTGATTTAAAAACAATTGCTATGAGAACGCCAGGATTTTCTGGTGCCGATTTGGAAAACTTATTAAACGAGGCTGCGTTAGTTGCTGCTCGTGCGAATAAAAAGAAAATTGATATGCGTGATATTGATGAAGCAACAGACCGTGTTATTGCTGGTCCTGCTAAAAAATCGAGAACAATTTCTGAAAAAGAACGTAAAATTGTTGCGTATCACGAAAGTGGACATACAATTATTGGACTTGTTCTTGATGAAGCTGATATGGTACATAAGGTAACAATTGTACCCCGTGGTCGTGCTGGCGGTTATGCTGTCATGCTTCCAAAAGAAGATCGTTATTTCATGCAAACAGAAGAACTGAAAGATAAAATTACCGGTCTTTTAGGTGGTCGTGTTGCGGAAGAAATAGTTTTCGGTAGAGTTTCTACTGGAGCAAGCAATGACTTTGAAAGAGCGACAAATATTGCTCGTCGAATGGTTACTGAGTTCGGTATGAGTGAAAAACTTGGACCAATGCAATTTGGTCAAAGCGGGGGTCAAGTCTTCCTAGGAAGAGATTTAAATAGTGAACAAAATTATTCTGATAAAATTGCTTATGAAATCGACTTAGAAATTCAGGCAATAATTCGGGAATGTTACGAAAGAGCTAAGCAAATCATTACTGAACATCGTGAACAGTTAGAAGCTATTGCCCAAGCATTACTAAAAGTTGAAACACTAGATGCTAAGCAAATTCGCTATATTTATAAAAATGGTACATTGCCTCCAGAGGAATTAGCAGATGATGATGACGAAATAACAACGGATTCAAAATCTGATGTAAAAATTAATATTTCTCGTAAAGAAGATATTGCTCAAAGTATTGTTAATAAAAACGAAAGATCATCAACTGAAGATATAGAAGAAATGTCTGAGGACGATGATAAAGACGAAAACAATGAAAAAAAATAAGATTAATTTAGAAAAAAGCGGGCTTGTATGCCTGCTTTTTTTGTGTATATAGTATGTTTATATCTTGCTCCGCTTAACCTTATCTTTATATAATCAAGTTAAATATTTTAGCTTTCATGTAATTTATGTTAATATTTTTGTGCACTCTATTTACTAAAGTTGGTGAAAAATATGTTATTAGCACTTGATGTAGGAAATACAAATATTGTATTAGGTGTATACGAAAAAGATAAATTAAAATATTTTTGGCGAATAGCGACAGATCGCTCTAAAACGGAAGATGAATACGGCTTACTGATAAAGTCTCTATTTGAGCATGAAGGACGAAAAACATCTGAAGTTACAGGAGTTATTATTTCATCTGTTGTTCCACCGATTATGACCGCGCTGGAAAAGATGTGTAAAAAATATTTTAATGTTGATCCGCTTATTGTTGGTCCAGGTGTGAAAACAGGTTTAAATATTAAATATGAAAATCCTAAGGAAGTCGGAGCTGATCGAATTGTTAATGCAATTGCAGGGTTAAATGAGTATGGTAGTCCGATCATCATTATTGATTTCGGAACAGCAACAACGTATTGTTATATTGATGAAAATGGTTGGTACCAAGGTGGTGCAATAGCGCCAGGAATTGGGATTTCTACTGAAGCTTTATATACAAGAACAGCAAAGCTTCCAAGAATAGAACTAGTTCCTCCCGATAATATAGTTGGAAAAAATACGGTCGAAGCTATGCAATCAGGTATTTTGTATGGTTATGTAGGACAAGTTGAAGGAATTGTGGCAAGAATGAAATCACAGGCAAGAAAAAAACCTACAGTTATTGCTACCGGGGGATTAGCTGAGTTAATTGCTAAAGAAGCAAAAATAATTGATGTTGTAGATCCTTTATTAACATTAAAAGGGTTGCGACTTATTTATAAAAAGAACCAATAATACACAATGTACTTATTTTTAAGTTGAATATTTTATCAAAGAATTGAAGATGGAGGATAAAACATGAGTGATTACATCGTTAAGGCATTAGGCTACGAAGGGGAAGTACGGGCATATGCAATTCGTTCTACAGAAACTGTTAAAGAAGCACAAAGACGGCATGATACATGGGCAACCGCTTCTGCAGCACTTGGGCGGACGTTAACAGCTAGTGCCATGATGGGTACGATGTTGAAAGACAATGACCGAATTACGGTTAAAATTGAAGGCGATGGACCTATTCGACTTATCTTAGTAGATGCAAGCGCAAATGGTAAAGTTCGCGGTTACGTAGCTAATCCACACGTACACTTTGATTTAAATGAAAAAGGGAAGCTTGATGTTAGAAGAGCAGTGGGAACGAACGGCATGTTGACGGTTATAAAAGATTTAGGTTTAAAGGAAAAATTTTCTGGTCAAGTTCCACTTGTTTCAGGTGAAATAGGTGAAGATTTTACATACTATTTTGCTACTTCTGAGCAAACCCCTTCAGCAGTCGGTGTTGGTGTACTTGTTAATCCAGACCACACAATCCTTGCAAGTGGTGGTTTTATAATACAAATTATGCCTGGTGCAACAGATTCAACTATTTCGGAAATTGAAAATCGATTAAACACAATTAAACCAATATCAACAATGATTCGTGAGGGAATGACGCCTGAAGAAATTTTAGAAGAATTGTTAGGAGATAATATAAAAGTACTAGAAACCGTCCCAGTTGAGTTTGAATGTACTTGTAGTAAGGAACGGTTTGGTAATGCTTTGATTGGATTGGGGTCACAAGAATTACAAGAAATGATAGATGAGGACGAGCAGGCAGAAGCACAATGTCATTTTTGTAATGAAAAATATTTATTCACGAAAGAAGAATTGGAAGAATATAAAAGACTTGCAGAAGAAAAATAGAAATTGTGGAAATATTCCATACGATATCGTTTGACAGAGGATATCTTTTAGGAATAAAATACTATTAAACCAATTAAATTACTAGGGTTTTGAAAAAAGGAGAGGTTTGGATGTCCAATTATGTTAATTCAATCACTGAATTAATCGGCCGTACACCAATTGTTAAATTAAATAATATTGTTGATGAAAATTCTGCAGAAGTATATTTAAAACTCGAGTATTTCAACCCTGCAAGTAGTGTAAAAGATCGTATTGCATTAGCTATGATTGAAGATGCTGAGAAAAAAGGAATATTGAAACCAGGTGATACAATCATTGAACCAACAAGCGGTAATACTGGAATTGGACTTGCTATGGTGGCCTCAGCTAAAGGTTATAAAACAGTACTGGTGATGCCGGAAACAATGAGCTTAGAACGCCGTAACTTATTGCGTGCTTATGGTGCAGAGCTTGTATTAACTCCAGGACCTGCTGGTATGAAAGGTGCGGTTGAAAAGGCAGAGGAACTTTCCAAAGAAAAGGGATACTTTATGCTACAACAATTTGAAAACTTGTCCAACCCAGAAATACATAGAAAAACTACAGGTCCTGAAATAGTTGAACAAATGGGTGATCAATTAGATGCATTTGTTGCTGGAATCGGTACCGGAGGAACAATTACAGGTGCAGGTGAAATATTAAAATCAAAATATCCAAATATAAAAATTGTAGCTGTTGAACCAAAAGATTCACCTATTTTATCAGGAGGAAAGCCAGGTCCACACAAATTACAAGGTATCGGGGCAAACTTTGTTCCGAAAGTACTAAATACGGAAATTTATGATGAAGTTTTTACGGTAACTACTGAAGAGGCTTTTGAAGCAGCTCGAAAAGTTGCTCGTAACGAAGGAATTTTAGGTGGAATTTCTTCAGGTGCTGCGATTCATGCTGCCTTAGAGACAGCGAAAAAATTAGGAAAAGGTAAAAAAGTTCTTGCAGTAGTGCCGGATAATGGTGAACGTTACTTAAGTACAGCTCTTTATCAATTCGAATAGCAATTACAGTTTTGTCCCATGGTTTTAAGCCGTGGGATTTTTTTGTTTAAAAAATAAGGTTTGCTTTAAGCTAGTGTTTGGATTTGATAAAATATAACAAGTTATTAATTCAGGAGGCTATAAATATTTTATGGATAAAATATATGTGAACCAAATGGAATTTTACGGATACCACGGAGCATTACCTGAAGAAAATAGACTTGGTCAACGATTCATTGTTGATTTAATGGTTGAACTAGATTTATCAAAAGCTGGTAAAACGGACGATCTATCAGAGACAGTCAATTACGCTGAGCTATACTTATTATGTAGAGATATCGTGGAAGGGAAAAGTTATTCATTAATCGAAACCGTGGCAGAACAAATTGCCGAGAAAGTCCTTGAACAATATAAAAAAATTGAAAGCTGTACAGTAAAAATAATAAAACCAGATCCGCCTATCCCTGGACATTATAAATCAGTCAGTATTGAAATTACACGTAAAAGAAGTTAATTTTTATATTGTTCATATTTAATAAGGATCAATGTAATATAATTGGTAATATTTTTATGGTTAAAATAATAATCAGGATGATGTACTATGAAAAATAGAGCTTTTTTATCAATTGGGTCCAATATTGGTAAACGGGAGATGTATTTATTTCGAGCGATTAAAGCGTTGGAAGAAGAATTGATAGAAATTCGGGATTTTTCTTCAATTTATGAAACAGACCCTGTTGGGTTTACTGAACAAGATCTTTTTTTAAATATGGTTATTGAAATCGAAACAAGTAAAAATCCTTATAAATTATTAGAAACTTGTCTGGATGTTGAAAAACAACTTGAACGTAAACGAACAATCCGTTGGGGGCCGCGGACAATTGATTTAGATATTCTATTATTTAATCAAGAAGTTATTGAATCAGATCATTTAACTATACCGCATCCAAGAATGCATGAACGCTCCTTTGTTCTTGTGCCTCTTGCAGAAATTAATGAAGAATTAGTTGTTCCAAATGTAAAAAGTACTGTTAAAGCCCTTGTTTCTCAAACAGAATCAGCAGGTGTCCGTTTATGGAGAGAAAAGCAAGATTTCAATATAGATAATCTCTTTATATAGGGAGGCAATAGTATGTGGAAAATAGGCGACGTTGAAATAGGAAATCGGGTTGTTCTAGCACCAATGGCAGGTGTCAGTAACTCAGCCTTCCGTTTAACCGTGAAAGAATTTGGCGCAGGTCTTGTATGTTGTGAAATGATTAGTGACAAAGGAATCAATTTCCGTAATAAAAGAACATTAGAGATGTTGTATATTGATGAACGTGAACACCCGTTGAGTCTACAAATCTTTGGTGGCGAAAAAGACTCATTAGTTGAAGCTGCTAAATTTGTAGATAAAAATACGAACGCAGATATTATCGATATTAATATGGGGTGTCCAGTAAATAAAATTATAAAATGTGAAGCAGGAGCGAGATGGCTACTAGATCCAAATAAAATATATGATATGGTATCCTATGTTGTTGATGCTGTTGAAAAACCCGTTACTGTTAAAATGCGTATTGGATGGGATGATGAACATATTTATGCAGTTGAAAATGCTCAAGCGATTGAACGCGCGGGTGGTGCTGCTGTGAGCGTCCATGGTCGTACCCGGGTACAAATGTATGATGGTAAGGCAAACTGGGATATTATTCGTGATGTAAAACAAGCAGTGAAAATCCCTGTAATTGGTAATGGGGATGTGAAAACACCACAAGATGCAAAACGAATGCTGGATGAAATAGGTGTTGATGGAGTGATGATCGGCCGAGCAGCTTTAGGCAACCCTTGGATGATATATCAAACAGTAAATTATCTAGAAACAGGTGTTTTGCCTGGAGAACCGAGCATTCGTGAAAAAATGGAAGTTTGTAAAAAGCATATGGACCGGTTAATTAATCTTAAAGGTGAAAAAGTAGCTCTTAAAGAGATGAGGAAACATACGGCATGGTATTTGAAAGGGATTAGAGGAAGTGGCAAGTTCCGTAATGCAATTAACAGCTGTGAGAAAAGACAGGATCTTGTAAAAATATTAGATACAATAGTAGAAGAGATAGGAGAAAAGGAAAAATTAGAACAGGAAGCTGTATAACGACTAGATTTAACCTCCAGGGTTTGACAATAGGCTGATATTTAAAATATAATTAATTTGGTATGTTTTACTGCCAGTACAATACTGGCAGTTTTGCTTTTTTCTTTATATAAATTTTCAACTTTGAGGTTATGAAACTTTTAAGTTTGGTTACATAATAGAAGATAAGAATAAACAATTGGAGATGATTTTGGATGAGTCATGAAGAATTAAATGACCAACTTATCGTTCGTAGACAAAAGATGGAGGAGTTACGCGAAAAAGGATTCGATCCATTTGGTAAAAGGTTTGAAAGAACTCATTTAGCACAAGAATTAATTGAAAAATATGGAGAGCTAGAAAAAGAAGCGTTAGAAAACGAAAATATAAATATTGAATTTGCTGGTCGTATCATGACGAAACGTGGTAAAGGTAAAGCTGGATTTGCTCATTTACAAGATGTAACAGGCCAATTACAAATATATGTACGTAAAGATGCTGTGGGTGAAGAACAATATGAAATCTTTAAAATGGCTGACCTTGGGGATATAGTAGGTGTAAAAGGTACCCTATTCAAAACAAAAGTTGGCGAACTATCGATTAAAGTTCAAGATTTTCAAATACTAACAAAGTCATTACGTCCACTTCCTGATAAATTCCACGGATTAAGAGATGTGGAACAAAGATATCGTCAACGTTATTTAGATTTAATTGTTAACCCTGAAAGTAAAGATACGTTTATTGCACGTAGTAAGATTATACAATCGATGCGTCGCTATTTAGATAATTTAGGTTTCTTAGAAGTAGAAACACCGGTTATGCATTCTATTCCGGGTGGTGCTGCAGCAAGACCATTTATTACACATCATAATGCACTAGATATGGAATTATATATGCGTATTGCTCTAGAACTTCACTTAAAACGTTTAATTGTTGGTGGTCTTGAAAAAGTATATGAAATCGGTCGTGTGTTTAGAAATGAAGGAGTTTCGACAAGACATAACCCTGAATTCACAATGATCGAACTATATGAAGCATATGCTGATTACAAGGATATCATGGATTTAACTGAAAATTTAATTGCACATATTGCGGAAGATGTTTTAGGTACAACCAAAATTCAATATGGTGAACACGAAGTTGACCTTACGCCAAAATGGAAAAGACTCCATATGGTTGATGCAGTTAAAGAATATTGTGGTGTAGACTTCTGGGAAGAGAAAACGATTGAAGAAGCACGTGCTCTTGCAAAAGAACACGGGGTAGAAATTACAGAACATATGGAAGTTGGTCACATCATTAATGAATTCTTTGAGCAAAAAGTTGAAGAGAAATTAATCCAACCAACATTTGTTTATGGACATCCTGTTGAGATTTCTCCATTAGCCAAAAAAAATGCGGAAGACCCGCGTTTCACTGACCGTTTTGAACTATTTATTGTAGGTCGTGAACATGCCAATGCCTTTACAGAGTTAAATGACCCTATTGATCAAAGAGAACGTTTTGAAGCACAATTAAAAGAACGGGAAAAAGGAAACGATGAAGCTCATTTAATGGATGATGATTTTATAGAGGCTTTAGAATATGGTATGCCCCCAACAGGTGGATTAGGTATTGGTGTAGACCGTCTTGTTATGTTACTTACAAATTCGCCATCCATTCGCGATGTCTTATTATTCCCACTCATGCGTCACCGTTAATTAAAAAACGATGATTAATATAGAGTACCGATATGTTAATCGGTACTCTATTTGTATGTTTGAAGGTGAATAAAATAAAGACATGGCTATTATTTAGGCTAGTATAGCAATTTAAGAGTTGGATAATTTTTCAGTAAACGAAGTTAACCTTACCATTGAATGATTACAATTTTAGAGTATACTTTTGTTTATTGAAAGTTAATTATATTTCTAAAAAACTTTTTTTATATTTTATATTGATTCATTTATTAAATGGTGGTATATTAATACATGTTGTTGATGAAACAAGATTGTACAAACAAACAATAAAGAAAATTAAAAAAATTATTGACACCAATATTACTTTTTGGTATTATAAAAAAGTCGTTTTTACGACAAAAAGTCAACATTTTAAAAAAAGTGTTGACATAAAAAGTTTTGGTGATATAATAATAAAGCTGTTAAAAAATTGAACCTTGAAAACTGAACAAATTTTGAGCAAATCAAACCCTTTTTTGGAGAGTTTGATCCTGGCTCAGGACGAACGCTGGCGGCGTGCCTAATACATGCAAGTCGAGCGGACCAATAGAAAAGCTTGCTTTTCTTGAGGTTAGCGGCGGACGGGTGAGTAACACGTGGGCAACCTACCTGTAAGACTGGGATAACTTACGGAAACGTGAGCTAATACCGGATAGTTTCACTTCTCGCATGAGAAGTGAAGGAAAGATGGCTTTTAGCTATCACTTACAGATGGGCCCGCGGCGCATTAGCTAGTTGGTGGGGTAAAGGCCTACCAAGGCAACGATGCGTAGCCGACCTGAGAGGGTGATCGGCCACACTGGGACTGAGACACGGCCCAGACTCCTACGGGAGGCAGCAGTAGGGAATCTTCCGCAATGG